>Ga0058701_10004059_pt1 | contig 11791 bp, 7 predicted proteins | sample AgamicOrMae_FD_97039 | JGI IMG/M metagenome (GOLD analysis project Ga0058701, IMG submission 97039) | Agave microbial communities from Guanajuato, Mexico - Or.Ma.e | ecosystem: Host-associated > Plants > Phyllosphere > Phylloplane/Leaf | place: Guanajuato, Mexico | collected 2012-06-04 | reverse complement strand
GGTTAAGTTAAGTTAGGTGCCTTGTGCCTCGCTTCGCTATCGCTCCGCTCGGCTTGACGACGGAGGGTAGCACCAAATTTAAACTAAAAGGTTGAAAATGCTACCTTAAAAAATTACAGTGTAGTTTCCTGTTACTTATAAAATGAGTTTTCCTACCGTTTTCTGTTTTAAAAAACAGCCAGGCAAAAGTTTTAAAATGCACAGAACGAAAACTTTCAGCTTGTAATATTCATATTTTTGTATATATGCGATAAAAATTACCGATTTTAAGTGAAGTTTTTTAGTAATTTTCCGGGTTTTACCTGGATCCAAATAGCTGTCATCCATTCCTTCAATTCCCAAGAAATTTGAGCGCTTCTGTCGAATTTCTTTCTTGATTCTTTTCGTGGAGTCCAGTCGGTGGAGGGACCTGGTGGCTTCAACGGGGGACTCATCGTCGCTGGAGTCGCAAGGCGGCGGTGGGGGCTTCTCCTTGGGGGGCTCCGCCGATGACGGGGGGCTCAGCGCGAACGTCAGGCATCCCGACACGATCTGGAAGACGCACATTTTCACATAAAAGCTCCTTACTTCGACGAGAAAATGTGGCGTGTACTCTACGCGTTGAAAGCACCCATTCCTGTAGTCGGAGTTTTGAGTCTGAGATTTCTCTCACGCAAAGACAGTGAGTTAAACATTTGAGAATTAATACTGAAAACATAGTGGATTAGAAAGGTCCAACAGACGTCAAAATAACGACTTAGGAGACGATAACGTGACGCCAGACTTGTTACGTCAGAACAGTAAGCGGAGAGTGACTTGACTTTGCATGAAAAATGAGAGAATGCCTGTAGTATCAAAGGCGTAACAGTGACTTTGAATGGCCTGTGAATGTGAGCAATCGTCAAATTTTCACTTGAAATCTTATAAAAACAAAAACCTTGAAATTTTTCACGAATCGTCAAATGTTTACTTAAAATTGTATAACAAAACACCAATCTTGAAATTTTGCACCAATCGTCACATTTTTACATGAAAACGTATAAAACAAAAACATTCAAAATTTTCAACAGTGTCTACATGACATCAGCCAGCTGACTTGTCAAAGAACGTCATCTTGGCTCTGTCCGTGACTTCATCATATTACACGAATATTTCTTTAGAAGGGTGACTTCAACATACCTCAGTTTGATTGTAGAAGTTTTCTGGGCTTTGCACACTGTCTTTGGGAGGCACTCCGTTCACCAAGGACTCTACGATGCCGTTGGTGGTGTTCTTAAGATCTTCTTCCAGAAGAGCTTGATCTAAGAACGAGCTGACGTCCGCGTCAGTCTCCAAAGAAGTCATGGAAGCAACTTCTCTATCTGCCAGGACAGCCGTCTGCGGGCTAAATGGCTTGGGACCCTGTTCAACAAATGTTCGGTCAGTACACGAAAAATAAGTGGTTTGTCTTTCCATTCGCTAAGCACTATTGTCGTTACCTGAAAGGCTTAAGACAAAAATCTACGCTTTATTGAAGTGTCATAAAGAAAACAACCTAGCTTTCCCTAACCCAAGGATTCAAGCAATCAAACCGCGATTTAACAGACTTCCAAACAAAACTCTTTGCTCTTTCATCCGAGATGAAAACTTTTGACCCATCCCTCATGGTTTATATTGTCAGGTAACCTCAATCGAAAACAATTGAAACTAAGCACGGTTGAGAAAAGTTAATTCGAATCTTAATATCAAAAGGGGGGGGGGCACTGCTACGTGGACGTAAAGTCCTTTCTTGGAGTATCGAGAAATAAATTACAAGTTCCACGAACTGAGACCATAAATAGCGAAAAATGAATTGCGTTTCAGATATGTTGGCATCACTGATAACGTAACGAAACAGATATCTTTTTTTAGTATAATTACCAACAGAATGAAATCTTCATAAACTACTCACAATCCAGATAAGCGCAGTGACATTAATTTCAGTAGTGATTAGTTCTGCATTGAAAACAGCTCATAAATAATAATTAACTTACAGAGTTAATAAGATATCCCGGGAGCCAGCTCTGAAAAACTGCTCCATTTTTCGAATAAGACTCGTTCTTTTTTTGAGGGCGATGCATCACGAAATGTCATCAGCGCCTTAAGTGACTCAAGATACGTTACTTAACAGAGGGCGTAGCATCCACGACGCCCGCCAAAGACAAACTAACTCTAGAATTGCAGAGCTTTAGGCTTATCTCATCGAAATATCTGCCGTGCTTTTGAATCGAGTGATAAGAATATCATGGGATAACTTTGACGCTTTCGATTGTTAAGTGCTAATTGTGTACTATTTGCGATCGGCAAAAAAAAAAAAAGATTTGATCTTTTGAGTATACTGATAAGAGTACGATGGGTTAACTTTGACACTTCCCATTGTTCGACGCGAATTGTGTACTATTTACGTTTGACGAAAAGCGCCAGTTCGATGAAAAAGTTTAAACAAAACACTGAGTTCATGAAAATAGCAACATTGTGTCAGCGCATGCAAAATGACCTTTTCAAGCATTTATTGTGGCTAAAAAAGGTTTAAAAGTTAAACATGAAATTTTGAAAAGGTTGAAATCATCAACTAAACAGACATCGTTTAAAAAGAAACCGAACTAAACAATAATTTCAGACGCAAAGCTCTCTGCATAAAATGCACTCAGAGAAGCTATCTTTGAATCATAAAAAGCCAAAATAGATATCAAGAGATTAAATACTTGGGTCAACAAAAACACGAGACGAGTATAAAAACACTCAAGAAGAAAATGCGTTTCCATGCACAGTAGGAAAAAAAAAGTTAACATGCATTTTTCTTAAATAACTTAATTTGCCATTCTCATGAGTAACAAAGCACTTATAAAGCCTTGCATGCTAAGAAACTTATTATTAAGTAACATGCAATACTTAAAACGGGCGTGAGAAGTAAATCAATTATTTTAACTAGGAAAATAAACTTAAAATGACCCTGCATTATTTGCGAACTGAATAAATCGACATGCTCCAAGATGCAAAATTCTTCGTCAAAAAGCACACGTAAATTTTTCATAGACAAGCAGAAAAGAGGCGCACATTCCAAACAGATGATGTTACACACCTCAGAGTTAGTCTTACTTCTTCTCGATCGGTTAAAATAATGAAAAAGCTGATAGATCTGGTTCATCGAAGTCACTCTGGTCTTGCAATATGAAAAATTCAGTCGCTTCTTCGTGTATGTACAGTTACGTTAAATTGTTATATAGAGTGAGAAGATTCAATGCTGTTACTCAAGGCCCATTTGAATGACTCACAACATATTGTTACAAACACACTTTTAATTCTGCGAATACATGAGGTTTCTACACACATTTCAGCAGTGTTAAAACCAAAACTACCATCGAACGGCATTGGCACGTAAAACGTGGCCAATAAAAAAAATATCATAAAAATAAATAATTTTAACCTATCGCTAGACTTATAAAATATCAACAACTTTGCCATGGATGTGGTCTTAATCTTAAGGCAGTGATGATTTAAACGCTTCAAGGACGATACTAAATTTCAAGGCAACAAAATCACTGACGCACGGTCTGAACACATAATTCTTTCTTTACAGGCAAAACAACTCACCGGAAAAGCACTTCCAAAAGAGTATATCCCACCACCAACTACATAGTATTAAACCTTCACCATGCTAGTCATACCATAGTCATGCAGTCCCGTATTGTAAACTGCCCTATTACTTCCAACTATCAACGTCTTTAGAGTTATAATGGAAGAGCTGAATTGAACAAGTACACACTTACTTTTCTCACTACGGTAAAGTCCATACTTTACTACCATACACCGCCACGCGTAAAGTTGTTAAATGGAATTTGAAATATAAGTGTGTATATACTACTTGAAATTAAAGAATCTCTCGAATCTAACAGCAGCGCAAGATTAAAAATATGACGCAAAAAAACTAGACTTCAACGATTCTTTCCACAAAACAATTCAGACCTCCTTGCTCATCTCTCCTCAGCTTTCAGTCAGTCCACCACACTTCTTCACAGCCATCAGATTCTCAACACATTCCTTGGAAACCTTTGGTCGTAAGTTCAGCAAGGCTGCCTGAATCGTTTTCAAAACTTCCCCCAAAAATACAAGCTCCCTACACTGTGGTGCAAATAACCAACTGCGGCTTATTCACACCACACCCCTCCTCCTAATAATTTAAATTAAAACAATTTGCTCCGATCCACATTTATTGGAATCAGTTTTGAGACAAAGACTAGACGCCACTCGTTATTTCATCCTTGACGAATATTAATTGATGGAAACTTCGTATGTTTTGCTAACCTCTAGGTTTTCGAGCCCACAGGCAAACCCGTCAGGCTGCTCCGATTGATCTGAATCAACCGGCTTGGTTGAATTGGCTGCAGTCGCTCCTTCGGAATCCACCACCTTGTCAGTTGATTCCTCAACCTGTGCCGTTGGTTCTTCCACCACCTCAGTTGTCTTCTCCACCTTTATTGTCGACTCCTCCTCCTTTTCAGTCAAGTTCTCAAGCGTTACAGTCGACTCCTCCACCTTCTCAATCGAGTCCTCCATTTTCTCAGTCGAGACCTCTACCAAGTTTCGTTCCTCCACCATAAACGGACATCTCTGTGCAAGTTGAGGAACATTATTAGAAGGCTCAAGGTTTGTGCTCGTAACCACCACCGAAGGAGGATCCAGGATTTCAGGAATAGGCGGAAGGGACAAGTCAATCAGAGTGTTTCCACCAGAGTTAGTGACCACCACCGGGGCTCCGGAAATAGGACTTACGATAATGGCCGCATTCGGCACTGGTTTGCGCGCCTCGCTCAGGACAGGCAAGTCCTGATTGTCCTGGAAGTCCTGCACTTTCGACTGCGGGACAGGTGGGGAGGGATGGCCGATCTCCGAGTCGAAGTCCGCCGGCTCGTCCGCTTGGCTCACCGAACACGACACGTCGGTAGTATGGATGCCGCTATCCTCTCTATCGGTGTCCCCACTCTGCGAGGAGAACACGAAGTTCTCGTTGGAAGAGGCCGACGCAGGGCCGTTCCGACTAAGGTCCTCCAGACTTCGGACTCTTTCCAGAACATCGTTGCTCACTTGACTTTCCGAATCCACGTCCAGACTATCCAGGGATCGATGAAAATGGCGTTTGTAGATATCCTCGTTCTCGGGGGCCCCCTCGGGGCTGGGGGATCTGGCATCTTTCGGGGCGTCCGTGCACTCCGTGTTCCTGAAGTTGGACAACTTCTCCTGGAAAGTGGGATCTCTGTCGGGAAGGACCTTGGGGACGTCGTCGGGTGTGACCGCCTGGCCGAGACTTGACAGCCTGTCTCGGACAGACTGACCGAGGGGGACATCCGTGGGACGGCCGTTTGCGGTTTTCGACACGTTCTCGGATGACTTTTGTTTCTCCAAAATGGACAGACGATCCTTGACCGAAATCTCTCCGGACAATCTCTTGACACTCTTTGGCTTGTCTTCGTCGGCCTTTTGTTTCTCCAGGTGAGACAGGCGGTCCCGGATGCTCTGCGAATTGGCCAGGTCTTCCGCCGCCCTGGGCGCGATTTTGGGCCCTTCCTCGCCGCCTTTCTCAAACAGCTCCTTCCGCCGGAGAACGCCCACGGCCGGCTTCACGGTTACTTTGAGGGCGGCATTGGGGGCCTTGGCGGTGCCGTTGGTGATGCGCGGCGGCGACCCGTCGCCGTCCTTGTTCCGCGCCTGAACCCTCTCCATGTCGGCCTTCTTCTCAGCCTCGGTGGGCGGCCGCTTCGCGCCCTCCGCCGGCTCGTTCTTCTTCACCCTGTTCTCGGTGAAGTTCACGTAGCCCTGGATGGCTCTGTCGTACGTGTACTCTTCCGGTTCCGGCGACGACACCGTGTTGCTGTCCTCCTCGAGGTTGCCGTTCACCTTGCCGTTCGTTTTCGCCGACCCGTTTTCTCTCCTGAACTGCGTTTTCGTCTCGTCGGCGTCCCCCTGCAAACGAGAAAAGAAATCGGTTTCGTTTCCCACAACAGAAGAAGAAAAAAAAAGATCTGCGACCGAATCTCAAATTGCTATAAGTGATACGCTCGTACGTCAAAACAGAAAAAAAGGGGGGAGGGGAAGGCGACGAAAAAGACGAAAAAAAAAACAACGTAGCGGAGTCCTTGAAAAGATTAAACACGGTGAAATTCGGATTGAACGTTCCTCACTACAAAGTTCTGAGGACCGATCCGTAGAAGAACATGTTATTACGATGATTCACTGAATACCGAAACATTTGGGAATGACTTTGACGCCAAAGTTTTAAATAAATTATTTCCCACGGATCGTTTCGGCAAAGCTGGGATTTGGAAGTTTTTGCAAGTATATACAAGATACTTACCACACTGTGATAATCTTCGTTTCCGTAGTCCTCGCTGACGCTACTCTTGTCGCTACTCGTTCCAATGCCTAAGTCACTCAAATCATTCGAGTCGTCGTCTTTGTGGACTAAAAGACTGGCTCTTCTTCCCTTCAAGTTCCTGCGGCAGAAAGTCCCGATAAGAAATGTGATGATTACGCAAGGCGAGTGCTCAAATCGAAACTACTGACCTTTCCTCCATCATTTCATTGAACGTTTTCGCTCTCCGCCTGTTCCTTTCGTGTTCCTCTAACTCAAGTTTCTTCACTTCCACGACTCGGTCGATAATGTGTTCCACTCTCTTTCTTCTGCTGCATTTCCAATTATCCAAATTCTGGAAAAGAAATAGAGCAATATTTTTGTTTTTTTTAAAAAATTTATTTTAACGTAAGGACAGCACTTTTCCTTTCCCTATCCTGATCCCTGAATTGAAGTATAATGATATTTTCTGGTGGTAATGACTTGACGAGGTTTCGTCCTGCTGTGAATAGTGACCGCCTTAAATCTGATTAATACTATTCTTTGTGATTGTTCTTCAGTTTAGGTTTGAAACGTTGAATTTTAAACCTCTTGTGTTCTCACTCTGGTCTCCCAGCGGACTGAGATACAAGACAACTAAACCTAGGCTAACCTAGTAATCTGTTTTCAAGCCTGATGCCGCTTCGTTTTCGGCAGCAAGCTGCTATCGCCGAAGAATGAGCGGCATACGGCTTGGCGACAGAGAAGCAGAGCCGGTGCAAAGCGAGATATAGGCCGTAACCTAGTTTAGGTTACCACAACCGTGGTGAACCAGTGTGTCCGGCGATTTTCAAAGAGCTATTCAAGGCTTCTTGGGAGGTTTTCAAAGGTATTTTTCGCTTTATCAAGAACCTCTTCTTTTCCGAAAAGCAGTTTTATCCAACTTTTGGAGCACGAAAAACTTTTTAGGGAAACAAAAAAAAAAAGCTTTTTCAAAGGTTTTTCACAGGAAATTCTCATTCAAGGCTTTTCCCAGGTTTTCACGGATTCAAGGGTTGCAAGACACCCTTTTAACTTACAATCTAACCAACCCGGTTATCCTACATCCTCATAACGCAATAAGAGGTTTAATCAGTGTAGAACACATAGGTAAAAAATGCAGCCTCTAAAACTGACACGTAAGAGTAAATTTCTCATCAATGAGGCTCGACTCATTGTCAGTTAAAACTTTCGCTAACATTGTAACATTAAAGAATTTATAAAATTTAAACTTTTGGGGTTCAAATTGATTTTAAATTGAAATAAGGTCTGACTATGAAAGGTAAACCTCACTTATCTGCGTAAATAATTGATTCTTCATAACCACGATATATTTTTTATAGATTCAGCAAGCTAATGTTAAGTATAGCGGGGATATGAAATTGGTGAATAAACTAACCGACTGCCATTCTTCTGCGTCCTCGCGGACCTCCTTCTTCATCTTCTTGACCTCCTCGACCTTCCTGAGCGTCTCTTGTGCCGACTTGAAGAGGTCGCAGGGTCCCACCTTGACGAACTGCAGCGGGTTGGCCGCCGGCTTGGGCGCTGCCACTTTCGTCATGCGGGTGGGGATGTATTCCATGCCGTCCGTCTGAAACAAAAGCAATTTACATTACAAGTTGTCCGAGGAATCCTCTTACAGCGAACAGCGGTCCCATTGCTACGCTGTACATTTTCGTCAAGTTGCTTTTCCAACCTATCTTCGTCGCTAAGCCGAGCGGGGGAAGGGCAAGGAGTTTTAACCTAACCTAACGGTTGGCGAGCCTGATGCCGGTTACTCAGCCGGAAGCAGCTTGCCGTAGGAGTAAGCGCGGGCTCATAGTCAAAAGGTACCGGAGCTAGGCGCGACGCACCAAACATCTGCGATTACACGTCGTTGATCCTCCAAATGTGAAAAATGTTGAAACAGGAGGTGCCTCACTTTTAGGATGGAAAATTCTGCAGTAAAACTAACTCCTGTGTTGAGTAGTCCTACCCCTGTTTTGGGTATGAAGGTAAAACAGGGAGAGAGCGCAATTGGTTTATTTTTCGATATGAACCTATTAATAACTATATCAATGAAAAGGTCTCGTCCAGAGCTCTAAATCGATGTGATTATTCATGTGGGTATCTTTAAAAAAAAAAACTACGCTCTTCCCCTGTTTTACCTTCTTACTTAAAACAGGTTAGTTTTTTACTGTGTATCTTTGTATTTACTCTGTTACAACAACCTTAAGTGACGTTTTATAACCTGACGTGATCAATAAAGTGACCTATAATAATTCATGATCTCTGCTAACATAACCTTTAAAACCTTAGTCAACCGTACATAGAAGTCAACTCAATCTGATCTTACACGTAACGTTTCCTCATTCTGTTACAGAGGGGGGGGGGGGGTTGAATTGCCAAGCCAATGTAGAATGCACTAAGCAAATTACATATAAAAAGAAGAAAAGGAAAAATCACCCGAGATTTACGCTTTCAAAAACATCATAATGAACACGGAAACAAACGAACAATGGATTTAATCACTGCCTTCTGGAAATCAAAAATATTATTGCAAACTTGGCGCAAACCGCAGGCCAACGAACTGCGGCTGGGGAATCGAGTTGTTTACGCGCAGGTTGGCCAACGCATGTAAGTGTCTATTCTGTACTCCATAAACGTGTTTTAGTGAACAAGCTGCTGTTGTTGACGCTACATATGAGAAATACAGTGATGATCGCGGTGATGCTGAATAAAACTCTTCGGAAAAAAACGTAATTAGTAAAAAGAAACGCGCACAAAAGAATCTACGGTGTGAATGATTGCGAGTCCACGACTGCCAACATAAATTACAAAAAAAAAAGCCCTAAAACCTCCGTTAATATATATTTCAATTTTGAGAATGTTGAATTTTCCACTGCACATAGTGATCTAACAGTTTAACTTTTGATTGAATTTTCAGAATTGATTTACAACTTTATCGGTTAGATTAACCTACACTATAGTGAAGGTTAAGTGACATCATTCCGTGTGGCTGCCGCCAAGTGTTTATTCCCCCCCCCCAAAAAAAGGGGATATAGAACATGCAAACTGATCAAATTATAACGTCGTTATCGGCATATGGGTGCTAGAACAACTTACGAACAAATACAGTGAGACGCTGTTTTGGCTTCGACGAAGCGGATTTTTCTCGTAAATTAAAAATGAAAGCCTGTTTCTTAACATTGCATTCATTGTTCTGAGAAGGAAAAAGTGTTGGGACTGATGGAGTAGGCCAACAGATCCCTTAAACCGCGTTTACGAGATATTGTTAGGAATAGAATGGTCACTTTTTCAGACCTGTTCCTCTTAGAAAACTTTCCTCGAGTACAGAGATCACAAGTTGCGATTGTTAGTTTTCACTCTAGGATTTGTGTCATCAGTAAAAGACAAAAAAAAAATCTAGAACATGCACAATCGAAATAAAGCCACGCAACAAGCCTATTCCTCTTACCCGCAGAAAACTTTCTTGTTTTAAAAGAAGTATTTTTTTAAAAAAGGACCACTTCAGATTTAACTTTAACGGTAGTAATTATTTTCCCCGAGAAAATCTTCTTGAGGCAAGCATAAACTTATTCTGATTCCAATACTAATATTTCTTGATCCAAGAATAATCATCTTCGAGAGAGGAAACCGAGATTCTCTTGCATTAAAGTCACCGATCCTAAAAGGAAAACTCCTTCAAGAGAATCGCCCTATCTTACAACGAAGATCACAGAACGCATCTGTTGCTCAAGTCTTTTGGATCTCGTGTCAGCGAACAACATGACTTACAATTGCGTAGAAATCTTAAGATCTGGATCAGTACACAAGTTGCAGTCTGCCCTATTTCATCGCATCGGAAGACTAATTTAAATTTGAGTTAGACAAACATCGCGCACGATTTTCACGGTCTGCTTGCCATCCAACCAAAATTTCGAAAACCGCAATTTTCTGAATTACACGTTAAGAGACGCTACCTGTCAAAATGCCTCTTGAGGATATTTTTTCTCAGAAAAAAATGCTAATGACACAGTAAATTCAGGCTCCACGGAAATTTCAGGAAAGTAAGTTTAAGTGTTTGACAGGCGGCAAACCATTGTTTTCCCTCCGAAAATTAAGTCGCCAAGTGAAATGTTAGTTTTGGATAATGCCTACATGGTGCAATTAGCGCTACGCTAACTTCCTCGGGTGCGAATTTCTTAATTGAATCAGGCTTCTACGTTTTAATTAACCTCGCGGGAGAAATCTCGAAGTTAGGCGATGTTATTTTACAAAATTTTACTAAATTTCAATATCCTTAATTTCAACACTGCAAGAGAACCAAATTTCCCTATCTTTTTTCCATAACAATGCAAGTTTGCTTCTTGTTTTCGGCAATGTGTTTTATAAATGTTGTAAAAGAGTTATTTATTTAGAGAATCGACATTTCATGGGCACTGACGACACTGTAAAAAACATAGATGCAAGTGAACATGGTCGTTAGTAAAAATCAACTTTGCTGTCATAACTCAAGTCCAGTTTATTGCTATATTCCATCAGTTGAGTACATAAAGTCTAATATTTGTTATAAAAAATATGGACTTATTAAAAAATATACTTATTAAAAAAATATGGTCATAACTCTATAAATTCCTTAAAAATATTTAATAAAATTTATATAACACAAAAATCATATAAATTATATGATCTTAGCTAAAAGAGTTCAGTATCTTCTAAACATGATTTATTGCATTATAGCTTAAGTCATTCACGGACACGTCCCGATGATGAAAATACATTTTCTAAACCGAAAAATGTGTTAAGAAGTGAAAAAGGTTTGGTATTCTAAGGAGGCCCGAGAAAAAATAACAATTGCGAAACAAGGAGAAGAGAAAATGGCGGGCATTTCAAAGGGATGCTAAAGGAAGTATTTATCAAGTCCACGCAAAAAGAAATGTTCCCAAATTGGAAGTCGAAATTGGTCCACAGAAGTGAAAAGAAATGGCGCAAGGAAATTTTCGTGCGTGTTGTCGCGAAACAGAGACATTAATATTTTGCGGTTGGCTAAATTGCTCCAGAGAGAAAGAATGCGCCCTCGTATTGTTCGTCAGCTAGGCCCTGGAATAAGAATCACGAAACAAACCGCCTTCTACGATAATCACACGACGTTCGCACGGAAAAAAAAAGCTTTCGCGCAGCGCTCGTCTATTGTTGTGCCGACTTTCAAATATATTTTTCCATGGTTTTTAATAGTGACTTACGTGTGGCGTGCAGCTACGCGAGTTGAATCGAATTTTAGGCTGAAAAATGAGATAATGCTGTAGGAAAAACGATTGGAGTTGAAAGTGTTCCATATAATACGTGGGTTCCCTGAAGGATGGATAGTCAAATTCAGAACTGCGCACATGTAGCTACTCGCGCTCCAAAATAAGAGCTTTAATAGACAAAAAAAAAATGTTTTTT
>Ga0058701_10004058_pt1 | contig 11791 bp, 4 predicted proteins | sample AgamicOrMae_FD_97039 | JGI IMG/M metagenome (GOLD analysis project Ga0058701, IMG submission 97039) | Agave microbial communities from Guanajuato, Mexico - Or.Ma.e | ecosystem: Host-associated > Plants > Phyllosphere > Phylloplane/Leaf | place: Guanajuato, Mexico | collected 2012-06-04 | reverse complement strand
CTCTAAAACAGTTCAAGATATCAAAATGTGTCAAGCAACTAATGTATTGTAAATTCGAAGATCTACAAATTTGATTCTATACATTTTTTCAATATCTGAACCGGTTATTGAGATATTTTGAAAAAAAATTGATTTTGAAAAAAAGTTTGTCAGGGGCTAGGGATCGCCAAAACGTCTCTACTTGGGTCGAAGTACGTTGAAAATATTTGTCTTTATTGGGAATCGAGAGTCTCCCTTGGACGGCACAGTGGGGGTAATATTTTTCCAAAATTAGGGGTGGGGGATGTTTTTTTTAGATATTTCAAACCCGTGTGTCTCAAAAACGGGTGGAGATATCAACACGAACATAGAAGAATTAGGTCGTCTTCGGCCCCATATTTTTCATTGGTTCACAATATTTGCTCTACATTAAACATAGATAAATTGGCTAACGAGGGAAACGAGTGGTGTGTTTGATCTCCTAAAAAGAATCTACTTCAGTTTCCCAGTGCACCGGACTCCCCCAGTGCACGGACAGTCACCGGGTTTCCAGTCACCAGACTTACTTTTCATAGTAATTCTGTGAAATAGGTACTGGTACTCACAGAGGGGAATTCATCTACGTTCTGAATGTTCTTGGTTGTTCTTTGGTGGTACTTTTACTACAATAAAAAAACCTACAGCAAAATTTTTCTTCAAACATTTTTTTTCCTGATGAAAGACATGTTAAAGACATGGGATGAATGAGTTCATGTCTATGCCTCATATGTTTTCGAGTCAAGTGGTTCATGTGAGAAAAATTTGAAAAGCTAAATGAGTTTTGCTCAGGAAAAACATGACCATTTCAATCCATCTTCATTCTCTCCACAGGACGTCTGGATACCTGAAGAGGTTATATGTTTTTTGTCATATTAACACTTTAAAACAGTTGGTCATGAAGCCCATCAAATATTTTAAGCAATAGAGAAAAGATAATAGTAAACCGAAGTTTCCGCAAGGCATTGATTTTTTCCCAAATATTCACTTATCCATCCGCTAGAGGCTATCCCACATGAGTACCACTCCATTCTTGGAAACACGGATTTCCGTACTCATGCTAATATTATTCCGGCTATTCTGTTAAAATCAACCGTTTTGGATAGTACTGCACCTGTTTTACTAAAGTAAACTACTGTGATAGTATTCTCGATAGTTTCCCATAAAAGCATAAGCAGTACCAACAGCCGCACATTAAAGCAAAGTTCTCGACCAGCCCTTTCAATTGGTCTTGCTATTTTTTAACTCGTTCACTAGAGCCATTTTAACCCAAGTCCTCCGTTGAAGGACAACTACCTAACTGCAAACGTGTTACGAGCTACGCACGTTCTCCCTTCATTCCAAATCCGGCAAAGAACTTCATTAGGCATGTTCGTATATATAAAAAAATCTTAAAAATAGCGCACTATAAATATCAAGTGAATTTCTTCTTGATTAGGAGGATTAATGCCCTACAAGCGAAGTGATTCGGCCAATTTACGTTGAGGGACGCATCCTGCACCGGGCTTCCACATCGAAAGTCCTTCAGCCTAAATCTACGTACGTTTTCAGTACTGTCAGATGTGCAGTACTGTCAGATGTGCAGTACTGTCATCAGATGTGCAGTACTGTCAGATGGCACAGTCATGAGTCCGGGAGCTTTCTAATGGCGCTTCCCTGAACGAGTTCAAGCAACCGCTCGGTTGCAGTGCGATTACGAATTCAGCACAGCAAGATGATCGTTCCTTGCATGGGGGTATCGAATTTCCAAGAACCAACGCACAGTCACTCATAGACAGCAAGTATACCTGTATATGGTCTTGCAGGGAGAGAGGCGTCAGTCACCATGTCACCCTTGCATCCCGCCAATCAGCGTTGCTCGTTTTATGCATCCCGCCAATCAGCGTGCACGGCGGTTCTAAGTTGTCGCTTTTCTGTGATGATATCTAATGCCATCTTACAAACGTAAAACTCTCCGTACGGAAGAGTTAGAATCGCAACGCTTAACATGCGATTTTTAAAAAAATCACTGTTTTATAATACGAGGTCCATTTGAGATGACTGTTGATGGTTAATCCACTTATCCACAAGGGGCTGCAGATCTCAACGCCATTGTATATAAACTTAAAAAAACTTCTTTTAAACATTAAATGACATACAAAAAAAGCTTTTAGGTATCTCCTTCACACAATTATATTAGAAAAGAACGTTTCGGATAATTAATGTAACCAGGATTATATTGGGCACCAAAACAACAAGGCTACCCATCAACATTTTTGTAATGATTCATGAATCAACGAACGAGAGGTCATACTGAATCTTTTGTTTTATGCTCAACTTCCGGTTTTAGCGGAAAAACCTGTACCAGAGCATAGAGATGAATTGACTACGAGCCGCGCGTGTTGTCAAGGTCAGTGATGGTCGCTTGTAATTGATCCAATAATTTAAAAAAATAAAAAAAGACAAATCTTCCTTCTAAATGACGAAAAAAGCTCTCTCTGAATACACTAGGTGAAGCCTGCTTTAGTTAATGGAATATACAACAAAAGCACTTGATAAAGCAAACCACTGAGGTCAGAGTTTTCAAAACATATTTCTGCGAAGTCCGTGCAATCGTACAAAAGCGCTTCTGCGTAGCCAAATGGGCTGCTCTACAAAAAGTCATGGATTTGAAGAGACGCTAGGGGAGGAGGAAAAAAGTGTATCTCCTTTAGCTTTCAATGAATAAAATAAATAGTTACGTATCCGCGGGATGCGATCACGACTAGGCTTGATTTAGGTTAGAATGCATTGATTAGTTTTGAAGTAAGCTTAGGTTAGATTCAGTGCGGTTGGTTTCACTAATATTGTTTAAGGCTCCATATCGATACCTCCTTGCAGGAAGATCACACCTAAAAACCCCAGTGCTGTAAGGTCATAACTGAGAAAGCCAGCGCTGAAATACCATAAATTTCCGCGCTTTTAGAAGTCTAATTTCTACGCCCACGGATAAATTTTCCAACATCATTCTACCAGGTGCAAACTTTCCATCCCAAAGAAGACTTCCAACATGAAATATACACCAAAATCAGCCCGTAGACGTAGAAGTTGAAGTTCTAAAAGCACCAAAATTTTAGGCTTAAAAGTTGTGACCTTGCAGCTCTGGGTTTTTCACTTATGACCTTTCTGTATGGAGGTATCGATTTACGGTTTTGTATTGTAAGGTTAGGTTTCTATTCAGCGTGGGACTTTCAGGGAGAAGGGGACAAAGAAGTACCAAAATTTCCTATCAATGGTAGAGATAACAAACCGTGCTGTTGTGGCGGCATTTTTAACCACAACTATTTCGCATAACTTTTGCTCGAAAATTAACAATCTGAACTTGATGCAATTATTTTCTGTCAATTGGCTAGTTTTATAAGCTAATATATCCCGAAATCACAATTTCCACGTGCTGCTCGCAACGGCATGGCTTGCTTTAATCACGATTCTAGTTCTCATTTTCGTTCTTCTTCCGAGGGTCCCACGCTCTATTCCAAGGATTCAAGGTTAAGGGAGTAACTTAGAATGGCACCAATTACGAAAGAGTTGGAATTTACACAAATCTGAAGATTCGGTTAGGAAATGTTAGGGTTAATTGTAAAAGCTAATAAGTTAGGGATAATTGTAAAAGCTTCACTCTGATAGTTAATCACATCGCCATAAGTATGGCATAAACACAAGCATCCCCAACACCTTTGTGAACAAACACGCGGCTCTGTGTACAGTATCACCTTGAGTAAGCTCGCTAAACGCCCATTTCTGCGCTTCCCCTCATAACTTCCTTCGCTCTTACAATTAGTGGTTTGTTTTTACAGCTTGATGCGCAGGAGCTCCTACTCGTTAGAAGTTTCTCTTTTCTATCCAAAAAACATTTTTTGATATGGAATCAGCTCTTTATTTGTGTGTTCTTACGTGGTTTTCTATCCGAGTTACAGATAACCCTTGAAAAAAAAAAGGAACACCTCCTGATGATGTCATTGGTAGTTATTTAAACAGGTTACAAGAGAAAGTTAAGAAAAACATACTTAAAAAAACGTGAGGACCAATCCGGCTTTCGTGTTTGAGGTTGAACGATTTGTATTACTGCGAGGTTTCGGTCAAACATTATAACAAAAGTCCTCCAAGAACGAGTAATATCACCTCGTCTTCTCAACCCTCTCAGAAAACCTAGATTCTCTTCTTATTTCGTTCCGTAAAAAACGCAAAAAAAGAAAGAGAGAAAGAAAAAGAAAAGAAAAAAAGACAAATTGTACCCAACCATTAAAGCGTATAGACCATACAGACGGTAGACAAACAAATACCTATGACAGTGTTCAAAATTTCCCCCACCAACCCAATCTATTTTTTTACCCGGGGCAAATATTAACCCCCCGGAGAAACTTTTCAATTAACTGTTTGTACATTAAGAAAAAAACTCAACTTTCCATAAAGTAGGAATCAGGAAAATGTAACATTTGTTCTTAAATTCATTTCACGAAATCCTTTATCGTCTAATTCTTTTTTTTAATTATTTTTTCTCCTTTCTCAGCATTTTTAAGTGATTGATCATTTTTTAGGTACACGTCGATAACATTTAGAGAGCAGACTGTATGGGTTTTAGGTGCGGTAGAGTAGCTTTCCAGGACGGCGTGTTGCTGTTGTCCGACCTCCAAGCACCGATTTTGAAAGCTGTCAATCTGGCGCAAGTTGGCAGCGGTTGCCTCAGCCCAAGTCATTCAACTCGGAAGTGAGTCTGCGGAAGATAGAAAGGGCAAAATTACCTGAAACTCGTAACCTGTCGATCGTGCTGGCGGTTCCGATTCATGGCGTTGGCTTGGGCTTTCCGAATGCCTCTTCTCGCCCGCGCCTTGGCAGCATAATATATTCTTATGTACACGAAAACCATTATACAAGACGGGATGAAGAACGAACCAAGGGCTGAATATAACACGTAGCCTATATCCTCGCTCAACTGCAACAAACAAACAAACCAACAAAGAGGTTAGAGAACAGCCGAATTAGAGGAGCCTAACACAAAATATATTTTAATCACATCTTATTCACTCTCGTTCAGCTGATTGTAGCCTTCCACGACGAGCACTTTCTTATAGTTTCTTTTAGAATAATGATTCAAGTTTTTTTTTTGCGCTCCTTAAATAATACTTTATTCTAAAAAGATATGATTTTGAAAATTTCAAAGTTTCAAGAACTATGAGAATTTTTCAAAATGTTTTTGTCTTGTCGCGGAGGTGTGATTAGTGTAAAAGCACGGCTGTGCCCTCCTGCCTTTTCATCATTATTTGACGTGGAGCGAATCTTCGTGGGGGGGGGGACCCCCGGTGGTAGGCAACAAATTCATCAAAGCTTGGTTAACACATCCTTAAACTGATTAAACGGTTCCCAGCATGCTACCTCTGTTATCATAAGGCAAGATATAATAAGGGGGCAGAGGAAAAAAAAATTCTTACATCACAATTCAATTTGGGTTATATCACAATTATTATTTGAGGAATGTCTCCACGGTCATCCATTAATTGCATTAAGTTGTTTCACACTCAAAGCACTTGGAGTAAAATCCACGCGTTTCAAATCTGCCGCATGCTGAAATCCTATGATTCCCTACCATCCGTCCTAATCTATGACACACCCTTCTTTGTACGATAACGCAACCAAACTACACCTGACGTGAGATTGCTTGACGAAAAACTATACTGAAAGAAATGTCAGTTTTATATCAAAATTAGTTGAATCTCTGCTAGACGATCGATTAAAATTCTCAATGTTACAAATAAAAGATGACAATAGACTTCCAAAAGGGTGTACCAAAACTTCTTACATGAAGATGAGACACATTTCAAGCACAAAGTAACTTAAAGACAACGACCAGACTTTGCGAATGTGAAGAAAAATGTGGAGTGAGAACAGTGGCTACCTTTATTAGCCTTAAAGGAGGTTTAGGTTAATCCATTGGCTTAACGTAAACCTATAAACACCAATCAAAAAGGCGACTTTTCTCACCTTGCGCATTTTATTTTCATTCTCACAATCTGATCGTTGTTTTTTCGTCAGCACGTGCTTGGAATGCGTTCTATGAACAAGTCAGAGCTTACTGTGTACCAATAGATAAATCGACCTTAATTTGTGACCTCGAGCTTCGAAAATGTCAAACCTGTGTTACCCTCAGCAAGCTTTTACCCAAGAAGCCCTCTTTATCGAGAATTTTTGAGCACTTTTTCCAATATCTTCTTATTAAGTAAGCATATACTTGAATGAATTCGCTCGAAACTGCAAGATTTTCTGCGAATAGTTGCATGTGTTAGAACTGATCGGTACTTTCGTGAAACAAACAAAAATATATGACACATTGGAAATCCTCCGGGAACCTTCAGGGTTTGTGTAAATCTTCGTAATACACCGTTCATGGGAGTTGGAGCCTCTTTCGGTTTAGCACAATTTTTAGTTAAACCAATCCTAATACATAAATCCACCAGAATTGAACCAAACTAAACCTAAAATCGCCAAACTCATCACTCTGAGGCTGCCAAGTCAAAATTGGAAATTCTTGGAACGTTCCCTTGACATTCGTCGTAGATAAACAAGGTTGTGGATGACAGCAGAACTGGGCGGAAAAAGACTGAGAAAAAAAATGTAGTTCAGTCAATTAATATTAAAGTTCTGGTTTGAAGCCAAAGATTTAGTTATCCTATGTGAAATCGATGCATCTCGTTAGAAGTTCATGATTTGGTTCCTAGTCTTTTTGAAGTGCAGGTACCACATTGACAATGTCAGAGACTGCCTATTCTATATATTGCATACAATCTTCCTTTGCCATAATCCGAGTGGAACGAGAAGCTGGGTATCCAAAGTAACCTAACCTAGCCATTTGTCTCCAAACCTCCTACCGTTTGCTAAGATTGAGTTACGTAATGATTGCCTCTAAGACTTCCTTCGACTGTTTCTGAACCTGGCCGTTTTCTTCTCGACGGCAGTAACTGCTATCAACAAGTCAGCGATATACAAAATTTAAGATACCGTATGATTTGGTTAACCTAGGCTAGCTAGAGCGTCGTTCCGCTTGACATGACGAGGAAGGGTAAAAGGGGTAGAAAATGCAACCCTAAAAGGTTACTGTGTCAAGTATAAAGTCAAGTGGAGGGCAAGAAGCCAGAGTAATAACATCAGATTCTACTGCTGGTCCTTACGGCTTACCGTAAACTGTAGTACGTGTACGTAACACTAGAGTGACGACGCGCTACGGTACAAGGTGTTAAACTGCGGGATAACCTTTGCCAAATAGGATGTTTAACATGGCTGCGAAAGTGCTAGTGATAAACTATCGTTAGACTTACTCGAGCTGTGTTCCAGTCACGCTCTTTTGCGACTGCTGATGCACACATTGCAAAGCCCACCAAACCCTTTTAACATTTAACATCGAACACCCTAAAGGGTGTCTCTCTGATAGCTAATTGGATTCGGCCCGTTTGTATCAGCTGGATATTTTGCCGTTATAACAAACATGCAACAGTCAGTTCAACAATCACTGACGATCCGGAAGACTTGTTATATTATTTTCAAATGAACAAAAGTCAGTGAGAAGAAAATAGAAGTAATGATGAGGAGAGTAAGTCTCAAAGGTACAAGCTACTCCTCTCCCATGCTACTCGGGAGCCCTCAGATGAATAAAGTCCAGGGGCGGCCGAGATGTGTGAACGGAAAACCCATAGGGAAAATAAAACCACCTTGAAACAGATTGCCTTTATTGAGTTAGGCTGAGACATGCTTAGACTTCGCAAGGCTTTCGTCGCACCAGAAAAAAATAACGCACAATTTAAGTATGAATTTGTTGATGTATTACGAGGTTATAACGCACAGATCACAGCCTGTTTGAAATTGAACATCTTAACCTGTATTTATTCCATGAATAATAAGTAGAAGAGGGGTGGTTCGCGAAATATTTAAATAAAAATAGTACTAAAAGAGTAAACAACCTTCAAGATAGAGAGGCTGCTGTTGTGCATGAGAGAAGGGCGGCCCTTCTTTCATGTTATAATCGATACAGGAGGTTTATTGTAAGAACTACTTCCTAGAAAAGGTCTCCCATGCTAATAAAACCACGGGAAAACTTTCAAAAATTGATTTATAACCTCTGAAAAATGAAATATCCATCTCAGGATTTTTCATCATGTTTATGGAGCCCTGAGCAAATGCGGGAACTGTCTCTTTTCCTTTCAAATGTTCTGTTGAAATTGCATAGTCGAGTAAAAACACTAGTTTAGGACTACTTGATGAAAATCTGAATTAAAAATTCAACGTACAGGTACTGTACAATTCAATTTATAGGTATTTAGCCAAGACCTAGCTACTGGAAACCTTTGCAACCGAGGGCGTGCTATTGATAACTGGTACGTATATTTTGGAAATTAAACGCATGTGCGCACGATACTTTTGTTACTTTATAACCACAATTTATCAGATTCAAAGAGCAGGCCATTGTGTTTTATAAATCTCTTCGTTTTTTTTGTTACATTACATTGCGGTAGTTTACATGTGCGTTGAGGAGTTTCCCGATATATGTATAGCTCTAGTTCAAGTACCCATACATTTTTTGTTGGCGTCGATTTTCTTTAACGAACTCAAAATGCGTGCAAGACAAGCCACTCGATAGTTTTATTTCGCATAGTTCAGATTCCGGTCAAGTCTCGCCAAAGATGTAAATGAGATAACGATAAGATGTTTAAAAATACTAAAACACTGGAACTTCAAAATTCAATTTAAAACCGCTCTTTGTGTTATAACTTTCGTCGAATAATTGATTCTAATTAGAAAGAAAGATGGAGCGAGGCACAAGGTACGAAGCCTTGTCTGTCTTAAAACCTTACTGACGCCGCTTACTCCTCGAAGGCAGTTACCTAGGTTTGACTATGTTTGACCGAAGCGGAAGAAGCCATGGCTGAGGCACCAGCCACTTCCGGCCACAGAAAACGGTGTGCTACCAAAGCGAGGCTTAACTACTCTCAAACATAATCAAAATTGAAGTAACATATGCGGCTGTGTGCTATCGTTAATGCTAGTAATATGATACAAAAGATAAAGCAAACAGAGAACCACGGAGGTGGAAAATCCAGCCCTTAAAACTGGCGAAAAAAAGTAATTAATTAACAAACACGCCCTAATTTTACTAAATGAATACGAATCTAAGCGAACTACCACATTACGACAGAAAAGAGGAAATAGGATTAGCATAAATTATTAAAAGCGTTATTTATTCAGAAAAATAATGTTACATTTCAAAACGCACTTTTTTGTTCGAGCGGAAGTCAGGCAAACACGAGTAAGCTAACATTGAACAGATGTGTTTCAAAACAGCGGCACGTTGGTTTAACACAATAACGTCGATAAAGCAAAATATGAATGCTCATTTATGAGGAAAATCACGCTTTTATTTTTGCTGTGCTTAAGGATGTTTGATCGCTTTAACCGTCACCGGTTTTAGTCCTTGGAACTCCCAAAACTTGTAGCTGACATGGTCCTGCATGGTTGGTTAAAATTTTGGACCCGGTTACCGGAAAGATTTTTCAATTTGGAGGAGCTAAAGTTCGCGAATTTTACGCGGTATCACATGGACACTATCCTAAAAATACCAGTTTTTAGCGTTTTGTGAAAAAAGTAACTCGGAAGTTGTTGTGAAAAAACTTTCTCTGTCGTTGAACACCTTGAAATGAACTCACTTAGCCAAAAAAGGTTCCATTTCTTACCGATCGATTGACAGAAATATTGCACGAAAACCTCTTAATCAGCGCGTTTTGGCGCGAAGATGAGTCATATCAGCAACTCTTGGGTCTCTATATAATTAAAAGAATCTTGTTTATCGGTCGGATTCAGATTGGGACGATTTATTTACGCAAAGGGAATGGCTTTGATTGCTGAGATGAAGGAAGTTGTCCGACACGGAAGTTGTCCGATAAAACCCAACCTAACGCATGAGAGTTGTACAACTCTCATGCCTAACGACACCCGAATTTGTCGGAGAACTTCCGTGTCGGACAAATTCAGTGTCGGACAAATTCCGCCTTCCGTGATTGCTTTTTGAATTTTTCTACATTGATTAAAAAATTTAAACTGAACTTGACTCGTATGAAGCGATCAAACATTGTTAACAGGAAAAATAAGCTATGTTCGTGACCTTGACCCGATGAATAACGAATATATTGGCTGTTACAGCCACCGCAAGTCTTCCAAACATAACTTTGACTCTGAAATCTCGCGCGCTCAAGCTCGGCCTTCGGAACCCGAAAATAGAATTACGCTATTCTGCAGCAATATAAACACAAGTAAAACCACCTAAAACGTAAGCTTTCAACGATGAGTATAGTGTAAAGATTATGAGTTTTAGGATCGTGATTCAATATGAATTGAAGAGCTTTTGTTAGACACAATGCTTTAGACAAGCCTATAATATGAAGAAGGTCCTTAGATAGGTAACATGGGCGGAAATGCAAGTTCACCTGAAGTCAATCAACAGGTACACTTGCGTCAACAATCAACAGGTACTCTTCCAATCAACAGGATAACTAGCCTACATTAAAGATGGGAAAATAATCTAAATGATGATATAAAGAAAGCTTTAGATATAAACATATAAAATAGATTTCGATTTATTTCTTTTCGTCGTTTGTACGTCCTTTATACCAAACACAATTTTATGTAAAGGACGTTGCCCCGCCGCGGTACCACTGCGATATCGACTAAAACACTGGTAGGGAAGCTTCCCGTTTGACCTATGAGAAGATTTCCTTATTTTTTTTTCGACTGCAGCCGAATACAAAGTTTGATACGCGTTTTGGGTCATCAGTACTCCCGGATAGTTATCAAAGTACACTTAAATAATTATTAATTCTATAAAATTACCGTCGACACCTGCAAAGAAAACCAACATCTTAAATCCATCACATGATGATCAGCTTACTCGGTGAACCTCTAATCTCTTTTTGACAACATTTGAAGTAGGCCTAACCTAACACACTTGTTTTTGTCATCGCTAGTTCATTAAAAAAAAGAAATGAACAAACAAAAACAAAAAAAGAAAAAAATGCTTCTTTGAACTCTGCTAAATTTTCGCATTAAAAAAATACAGTAAAATAAATAAGTAGCCGACCAATATATCACACAAATTAAAGTGCGGAAAAATCTCATTTTTTGAAAGGCATTCATATTCCATAACTTCTTTAAAGGTTTTCACCATAAATTACTTTGACATGCCCAAACCAAGCTCACTTCAGGAGTGTTACAGGGCCTTTAATGAAATAATTTTGGCTTCGCTCATCTTCAGAACCGACGCTTGGCCTGAAGTGGAAACTGAACTTCAGTGAAAATCCTTTTATTAATTTTCACTACGGAAACATTGTATTTAGAAAACAGGAATAATTGTATGCAACAAGGACCTGTTTATTTTCCGTCACGCTACTGATGGTCCCCTCCATCCTAACCTAGCAGTATTGCGTGAGCCACAACATCCCAAATATGCACGCTATGATCATGTTGATAAGGAACAAGGTTAAAACAGACGTGCAGAGCTCGAGAATCAAAAACCTCCGATAAAACAGTCGTTTTTTAGCTTCGGACTGTCCCTTGCCACTATTCCATTCGCTGGATTTTTTAAATGTGTGTTTTGTGTTGTGATACCATAAACTTTAATCAAAGTTAAAGGAAATTTAGTTTATAATAACGTAAGTTATTTAAATTAAAACGCAAAAAATATATAAAAAACAATGTTGCCTAATATTGCGCAGCTAAAATT
>Ga0058701_10004057_pt1 | contig 11792 bp, 3 predicted proteins | sample AgamicOrMae_FD_97039 | JGI IMG/M metagenome (GOLD analysis project Ga0058701, IMG submission 97039) | Agave microbial communities from Guanajuato, Mexico - Or.Ma.e | ecosystem: Host-associated > Plants > Phyllosphere > Phylloplane/Leaf | place: Guanajuato, Mexico | collected 2012-06-04 | reverse complement strand
CGGTAGAGCGAAGTGTAAAGAGACGCCCGCCGAAGGGGCGGTGTTTATACAAGGAATGTCCGCCGCGCCCGATGCGCCCCGTGCCGATCACATCGCTTGTGTTTTCTATGATGAACAGCCTGAAATTCCGCCGCGAAATCGAGACCGACAGGTAGGATTTACAGGCGCAATAAACTACCTGTAAAAAGACAAAAAGCATCTTTGTGAGTCGCTATGGGAAGCGTTCCTGGTCAGAGAAGCACCGAGGTGATTTCCCGAAAAAAACACCAGAAGCACCATGGTGTTGTTCCAATAGTGACCATTGTGTTTTTTTCTTCAAGAGCACCTTAGTTTTTTTCCGGGAACACCGTGGTGACTGAAAACAACCATGCTGCTTTTGTGAAAACACCATGGTGCTTTTCTCAAAACCCCGTTGGTGCTTTTCTCAAAACACCGTTTGTGCTTTTTTCTCAAAACACTATGAGACATGTGAAAACACAGTGGTAGTTTTCTCAAAACACCATGGAGGTTTACTCAAAACACCATTGGTGCTCTTGTGAAAACAGTGGGGCTTTTGTGAAAACACCATATGGTGTTGTTCTCAAAATGCCATGGTATTTTTCACGAAACACCGTTGCTATTTCTCAGAACATATACTATTGGTACTTTTCTCCAAAGCACTATTGTGTTAAGTCCTAAAAGTTTAACCGCAATGGTGACTCGCGGAGCGTGGTCACGCTCTTACGCCCCATCAACAGGGTTTCACGTGTTAAAAAACTGCAACCTTTTAAAACCGGGATGCTGTAGAATATGGGTTTCACTTAACGTCTTAGTTTTCCCTCGTTGATTACCTGAATCGCGAACTCGTGGCTGGCGACAGGAGCGACACCTATCGTCAAGTCTTCCACGAAATCCGCGCTGCGATAATAAACCGGCCCGCCTTAAAGCCCGAACCGGATAAAGAGATTAGCCTGAGGCATCCCTGCTACTTCAGCAATTATACGGCGCTCACTTGTCGCTTCACAAGAATGCCATTTCTCACACAGCGTGACACTTGGCTCTCTCCCTCGCCTTATTGCTTATTTTCACCCAGCCCCGTTCAGCGCTCATCCCATGAGTATTGTGCCATATTTATTTGCTGGCCGCTCGCCGTGCCCGCTGAGAGGTTGCGTACTGACGTCACATCCCCCCCCCCTCTTCAGTGGCGCCGCCCCCGGCGGCGTTACCGCATCTGCCCTTCTCCCTCGCACGCATTCTGCACTGGATATATCTCTCTTCTGCTTTAAAGAAGAGCTTTTAGGAGATACTAAGTTCCGGAGTAAATCGATTTTGGAAACGAGCAGTGAGTATATGCTTTGATCTGAACTTGAACCTCTCAGATTTCTGCCGTCTACTGAGATATATGTTGCGAAAGGAAACTACAATTTAAATTTTAGGTTTTTGCATTTTATCTTTTTTGCTCTAGAAGTAGGAAATCAGCGTTTTCCTAAGTGTTGTGTTCGATTTATCTTTCGTAGCGGAGGAAGTCCTTAGGTGCCTAGGAAACGATTAATTTACTTACAATAGGCAGCATAGTGCGACACAAGCTATTATCAGCAGAGATAGCCGCGGAGACAATGTTCTTTACCTAACATTTTTTACGCTGTTGTATGTCGTAAATCGTCATAATTTACACAGTATAAAACAACCCCTGTTTTAGGTTATCCGACATCTGTTTAAGATGAACTCTTAACAGGGGAATCATATGGTTAATTTGAAGATACCTGTATCGACAACAACATCAATTAAGAGCTCCCGACGAGACATTTTTATTGATAGGTTTATCTTCAAAAATAACAAAATTACGCGTTCCCCTGTTTAATCTTGCCCAAACAGGGAAGAGAATACCTCAAACAGGGGTTAGGTTTTACTGTCTAATAAATCATTTAACAAGGAATGTACACAATTGCAAAATAAGGGAATGTTAGTAGTTTCTATCCAAGGCCTAATTCGTTGTCTTCGTTGACTTTCCTCTAAGAGCGACTTCAAGGTAACCATATCGACCGATGTAATCGTCGAAAACATCCGAAGCATTCCATCTCCGACCGCCAATAAGCCGTCTTAATTCCATAACTGGTCCAGTGTCGCAATCAGTCACAGCTTCCGACCCATTAGCACAGAAACAAGCAGAGGTCCCCGTTTAGGTCCTGTGATCTCCAGAGAAAAGGACGAAGGGCTGGTCGCCTAAAGGCTAGCAGACAGGTCCTGGCCCAGGGCCAGCTGCCGACGAGACAGTGGTTCTGCGGCCAACTCCATCCGCTCGCGAACGGAGCCGTCTCGCGATCCCCCGCGAAATGACGGGCGTTCAGTCTCGCGGGGACACGATTGTACTGTTCATTCTCGCGCGCTTACGGGGCACGTGGTAGTGACTTCGTCATGTCACGGCCACGGAGATGCTGACAGGGATTTGCGTTGAAGCGACGTAGACTGTCATTGGCGCCGCTCAGAGTGAATAGAGGGTACTGTATGTTAATGCAGACGGTTGCCAAATGTTTCACGCTTTGATTAACGCGCAAGGCTGCCCACTTCGCGAAACCATCTTGAGATTTTATTGTATGTCTTTAATTAATACTCTGCGAGTTTTTGTGTAACATCCGGCAAAAGCGGTATTTAAAAACTATTCAAACCAACCCGGTTTTATAGTTAGGCACACTCAAATCACGTTAGCAACCATTTTTTTAAATAAATGAGCCCATCGATTTGGGAAACCCGAAATCTAACCATGCACTCTAAATTGGAATGAGAGTCTGTGAGATTCGGTGAAAATTCACTGACGTCGATTATCACTGAATTTTACAGACTTTCACTGATTTAAATTTAGAGTGTGGTTAGTTTTTGGGTTAACGTTGCAAGGTTAGACAAGGATAACGTAACCTACGGTGTAGTTATTGCGAGAATTTTCACTCTGAGCGCTAAGAGAAAGCTTTGCGTACGCTAATCTCTTATCTCCGAATTTTGTTATCAAAAATTAAGATAGTTTGAATGAGATCTGATTGCGAGCGTGGTAATTAGGCCAAATACTAGCGAGGTCACTATGCCGACCTTTCTTGAAGTCTCCCCTGCAACTTTGGCATTCACCTTGAAAAAGAAGTCGAAGAGGTATCCGTTCCCATCTCGGAGCCTCTTAATGGCACCTACGGGGCCCTGTGAGGCCCTTCGGGGTGCTGCGGGGGAGGCGAGGGCACTGATGGGCCCACGCATAGGGCCCCCTGGGGTCCCACAGATATCATCTACTGAGACATTTCATCATTTCTAAGAGGTGCTTGGGGAGGAGAGGGGAGGTCTCAACAGAGTCTCCCGACAGAGTAAAGCAGAGGGTATGGCCTGAGGGATTTAGCACTTGAGAAGAAACACGGGGAGCGGTTTTATGAAAGCAGGTGTGAGCGCAGCGTGAGCCCAGCCAGAGCCCAGCGCTATAATCGCTTCTTTTCTTGGGACGTCGAGCGATGTTTTGACCCTTTCGGCGAACAAGACGAATTTTTAAAGTACTTTCTTATCGTTGTCCTAAACCAAGGCGACGACGGTATAACGTTCAAGCTCAAAAATATCCACCGATTTTAAAACGTATTTTACCTTTTTATTTTTTTCTTTGTTTTTTTAGTTTATTTTTTAATGTTTTTTTTTTAACTTTGATTTTTTTTCATTTTTTTAATTTTAGTTTTTTTTAACATTATTATTTTTAAAAATAGTTTTACCTTTTTAAAAAAAAAACTTTTTAAAATTTTATTTTTTAATTTAATTTTTTTTTATTAAATTTGTTTTTTTTATTATTTTTTACTTCAAAAATATTTTTTTATTTCAAAAAATATTTTATTAAAATTTAATTTGATTCATTTTTTCTTTAAATTTTTATTTAATGTAGAAGAGCGTTCCTTCTTTCATGATTTTAATAATTTTCCTAATATTTTTTTAAATCATTTTTTGTACTATTTGTTGTTTTGGAGTTTAGATTACTGGAAGGTCTTCGAGAATTTCCAACGATGCGACCTATAACTTTGTCTAAGTTATTCTAAGATAAACTAAACTTCACTTAGCCTTACCAAAGATGACTAGGAGAGTAAGGCTTAATTTCGGACATCACCTAGCTAACCTACGGTGACCCGCCTTACCGTATCTGACATGACCTTCCGAGGTAACCCGACCTCTGGTCACCATACGAATCCGCCAATTCGAGTGGGTGGGGGAAAGGTCGTTATGCGATACCGCGAAATCCGGCAGGTGTGCCCCAGGGTCTTGTTTCATATTCTCAGAAAAATTCGCACAGAAATGCGCCGAGTGATCGAATCCGTGTCCCAAAACCGTCAACTCAATTTCATCCGTGTCCTGTACTTTCGTTTATCACAAACCTTGTCGTCAAGCGTAATCGCCGGACATGGCATAAATCTAACGTAACCTGCGCATAACCTGTCTCTGATAAGATTGATCTCATTTAACCGGTAACGTTACCTGATATAGCCAACTTAACGTAGCTCCACAAAACCATGAGAATAGGCTTACTCTCATGACAAAACGAAGTGAAAATTTTTAATGATTTATTTTCACCTGCCCGGCAGACTCCCACGTAAATATCCTAAAAAACGTAAAAGAAAGCGGCAAATTTCCATCCCCCTTCGCCCTCTCCCCTTCCGCGGCGTAAATCATCCTAACGCCGCAAAATCTGCTGTCTTTTGTGGGTTCAATTGCACGCAGAAATCCGCAGTGAACAATGATGCTCCGGTCTAGAGAGAAACTTTTGTCTTAAAAGCATAGGATTTATTGCAGCCATAGTATATATGCATCTCCTTTGAACGATAGAGCAAACTTAATTTACAAAGATGGCTTCTGTTCAAAAAGTTCATCAGCCCCGTTGTGATTTGCCGTGAAAGGCAACTTTTCTTGTCTCAAAAAGTACAAAGAATAAGCAAAAAAAAATAAAATAATATTCAAGCTCTTTATCACCAGCCCACTCTCTCGCTGTTTTACGGGTTGGGTTTTCACCTTCGTTCCACACCTTTCATCGCCAAAAATTGACGACACTTTACCGGGTGGTTAGTGTAACCCACTTCCGCCCAGCGATGCCGTTCGGCAACAGAAAAATTCATTTTAGAGGATCTTTTCAGTTCATTATTGTCACAATTTAAAAGATATCACCCTTCTGGAAACTTGAAATTTAATAATTTAGGCATTTTCAAAGCTTAAAATTTCGTATTTTGTTAGAGAAAACCCTTCTAATTTCTCTTAAACTAAATTTCACTCTAAATACTTTGGGCTGTTATGGGTTAGTATTGAGTTTACCCTAGGTAAGGTTATGAGTTCATCTTGGTTAGGTTAGGTTATGTTACGCGCTTTGCGCCTCTGCTCTGCTCGATTTTGTGATTTCCACAGACGGTCACTTCTAGGTGGTATCTCGGTTAGGTTAAGGTTCTTGTTCCTCGCTCTGCTGTTACTCCGCTCGGCTGAACGTTGGCAAACCCACAGGAGGAGGAATTAAAGCATGATGTACCAATACCAAAAAATAATGCGTTTTATGTTCAAGAGTGTTGTACCGCACGAGTGGGTTTGATTTTTCGACGCTGTGATGGGGTGTGTTGTGCCCTTGAGACTGGACCTGCTTCTGTCTTCGTTCCACTAATCAATCACCCAGCCCCGGAAGTCGTCCTTTCCTTTTTCCTCCCCCGATGCGGTTAGTTGAGGCTTCGTGAAAAATAATTGACAAGCCCAGCAAATGCGCGCTCGGTCTTGTGGAACTCTCGGCCCCATTTTACTTGGATTGTTTAGAAGCATCTTAACAACGCACTCTGCCGATGAATCAGTTTAATGGGAGACTTATAGCGGATCCACACAGACCACTTTGCATCAGGCGGAGGTGGGGTAGAGCAGGGGGTGGGTCAATTCAGTAACATAGTAGAATAGGGTTGGATATAGGATCAGGCAGGCAAGTTGACGTTAATGTAAGAAAGTGCAGCATTAGGGTAGGGCAGGGACTTCGAGAGTAGGGTAGTGACGTTATTGGAATTGGATAGAGTGGGTGAAGGATAAATTATGGTTGTGTAAAGATTTGGGAAGGGGTTACGGTAGGGACTTAAAATTTTAAAAAAATATATAGGGTGGGGTGCGCAAGGGTGTGGTAAGGTTGTGTTGAGGAAATGCGGTATACCTCGTCACCTTTTCTCATGGTATTCGTTTCAAGCAAGAATCTCTGCCTGTGTGTCTCCTTACAATCGCTATTGGACTTCATGTCCTTGTGACCTAGAAACCCCACCCCTTCTAGGTAACTTCGTAGCTGTGACCTTGGCCTCGAAATTACGTCCCTAGGCAATACTCTACTTTCTTACGGCTCTACGGAATCGCGGCGAATAAATCGTATTGGGTGAGGCAAGCGGTGCGTCGAGTACAGCCGTTGGGGGAGCGAGGGGCAGGAGGCGACGCTATGGGCGCCCCCGTGTGCCACAGGGTCCCAGCCCGTCATGCGGGAATCAAACTTGCGCGGCGCAGTGGGGGAGTGACAGACCGCTCTCCGAGCTTTCTTCTCTAAGGGTCAGCGCATATGTTGGCGCCGCCCTTATATACACCAGCAAACTTTCAATAAGTTTACTCCCACACCTTGCTGATCACAGATTATTCGCAGTTGCTGGAAGCTGCGAATATCTAAAGTTTACGGACCAACCTAACCTGTCTTAGCCTATATTTTTCAATCGAATCTTATCTCTGCTTCGTGAACCTAGTTAACCTGAGATAACCGTAACTAACCTAATCAAAGATGACTAAATATATAAAATCAATTAAATAACCTAACCTGTCTTAGCCTATACTTTTCAACCGAATCTTATCTCTGCTTCCTGAACCTGAGTTAACCTGAGATAACCGTAACTAACCTAATCAAAGTTGACTAAATATATAAAATCAATTAAATATATAAGCCAACTATGTGATCTAAGCTGACTTAGTATTACCCAAGTCAACTTCATCTGAACCTGCATGGAGGAACACAGTGTGTTCCGTCTTAACGAAATCAGTGGGAGCTGACTTGATAACTTGATGAATCTTACTTTAAGAGGGCTATAAAAAGTTGAAAATATCGAAGAAATCAAGCTTTTGTCGTTTTTTTTTCTTTCACATTTTTTAAGTACTGAAATCACTGAATTAGCGAAAATTGATTTCTAAGCCATAATGGGACGGACAGCAAACCTCTCAAGTAGTTTATCAATACTTTTTGTGAAGTAATCTGCGTTTAAAAATATCAGAGTATAATGAATTTTCGCAACAGTGTCCCATTTCTTTGCGCAATGATTTTACTACGTCTGCTTCGCGGGGGTGATTTGTATAAAAAGCGGTATTTTGGCTGCCAAATGATAGACTTTGATACGATGACAGTTGAAAATGTTTCTTTGTGATTGAAGGAGTTGTTGACCCGTTAGGAAAACGATTGGAGTGAGCGGATTCCTGCTATTTTCGCCCGACTGCCCCCATTTTACAACTCATCGCACGATTTTCTCTCTACGACTCACAAAAAAGTTGTACAGTTCTCCTCAAACAATTCACGAGGATACGAATTAAAGCGATGCGAACTCGCGGCCGGTGAAGGTTACATCCCCAATTAAAGTCGGCCAACTTAAACGTTCAAAATTTTTGGAGGAAAATCGTGTCAGTGCTGTTCTGAAGTTGTGTCTTTTCCCCTGATGTAACTTTTTTTAAAGTCAAGAAATAAAATGAATAAATGAAAACAGAGAGGGTTATGGGAAAATGAGGAAGGGGAGGGAAAGGAAGAGTGAGTGGAAATCATAGGATAAATAGAGGAGTATAGGAGAAAATAAGAAATTTGAGTAAATAGAAAAAATATGTAAGAATATAAAATGAATTTAAAAAAAATGACACCATAAAATCAAAATGCCTGTTTCAGGGATTTCCATACTCGTTTTGGGTGTGCAACGAATACGGGGATAGCATGTATATTTTTTTATTTTTTCATTTTTCGAGATAGACCTATGTTCAGTTCCTTCATTGGAAAGCTCTCGCCGAGACGATTCAAATTTTATAGCTGAACATTGGTCTATCTTGAAAAATAACCAAATTAAGTATAACCCCCTGTCTTTAGTTTTACAATCAAAACGGGTATAGCATTCCCTAACACGGCTTTTTTTACTGTAATCAATCAGTTCTCATGGATTTTGGGTATTTATCCTTCCTACTATCCGCGTAATGCCTGAAATCATGTATCCTTAGCCCACTTACTACACGGAATGCGTTTCAAAGAGATTACAGCGTGGTAGGTAAGGTTACACCCGGTTTGAACAGAAAGTATCCCTAGCTTGAAACAGCTCATCCCTTTGATCTCACCGCTGCTAGTATGTAGTCAGTTTGTGTCTTTATCCGGAGTCTACAGCACCATTGGAAATACCCTTACATGTGTTATGTGTTAGTATGTGGGTCGCCCTCGCGCTGAGCAAAGAGGGTTTTACGACAGGTTTAGGTCTAAGGCGGAGTCGGTAAATGTGGCAACACTGGTGAGATGATAAGAGAGGGTCTGTAGTAAGCGTATTAGTCGGGCAGCCTGTGTGACGTTGAAGCCTTTGTGGGCTTTTTAAAGAGCACCAAACGAAATCTGCCCTTTTTCATTCAATTTCTCTGCCCGCGCAAGGAGTAGAGAAAATAGCGGGGAGAGAAGGTAGACAATAGTTCTATCAAGTTGGTGGCTTGGGAAGAGACTGACACCTCTCCACGCCAGTGCTCTCCCGAACTGCTCTCCCGAGCTGCTCTCCCGAGCTGCTCTCCCGAGCTGCTCTTCACAGCTGTCTGCCCTTGTCCATCATTCCCAGGGCAAGATACCCGTGGCTGTGGCCGGGCACGGAGCTTGCACTGGGTAGGCAACCGCGCGTACACGCAAGTGTTCGGGTTGCCTATCCTCTCGAAGGCAGGATGAAGTTGTCTGGCCTCGACGCGTAGAAGATTCCGTTTGTTCAATCTTTAAGGTATAGTTAGGGATGCTTAGGCTTGATAAGGTTAGATTAGATACTAGGCATATTCAGATTAGGTAAGTAGAGGTAACGTTGAAGGATGTAAGATTACATAAGGTTACAAGATTGCGTTTCGTTATAGGTGAGATATGTGTATGTTAGGTGAGGTTGGGTAACTTTATCGAAGCTTAGGTCAGATGAGTTTACATCGGTGAGATTACCGGCAGGTCTTAAAAGGTTGTTAAGGTTAGGTTCGTTAGATAAGGTTAAGGAGTAAGGTAACGTTGGGCAAGGTTAGTTAAGGTTTGGTATAGCAAGTTAGTAAGGTTTGGTAAAGCAAGATTAGGTTACATTCGGTTCGATAATGGGAACTTAAGTTAAACGTGTCTTACATCTCCCAAATTTCTTGTGCCTAAATTAATTTTCAATTTTTTATCGAGCCGCAATATTATAGATTATGCAACTACATTCAAATCGATCTAAAATATTTTTTAGTCTATCAAAATGTTGTTTATCTGCAAATCCCTAAACTCATCTAAACTAAAACCTAAAACCAAAGAGGCTCGTTGAAGGAGGAGAAGGAAAAGGGCCCTCATTACATGAAACATGACATCAAGAAACAAGAAAACTGGCTGTCAGATTTATTCCGCAAGTTTCACGCCTCTGCAGCCTCTCTTAGGTACAACACATAAAAATCTACATACACCATAAAAGTTAATTAAGTTCTCAAAGTTTCGGCAGCAAAAAATGAGGAATGGGTTTAGAGCATGCGGATAGAACCATCTCAAAGCTAACTACTGTTCCAGATTTCTCATTTGAACGCGGTTTACTTAAAGATTACAAAGTCAAGTTACCTCTCTATAGATTGCTCCCATTAAGGGATTACCTCTCCGCCCCCGATTTTCTTGAAACTTTCAGGACTTCAAGATAGCAATATGGACAAATAAAGCCCAAAAATTGCTGCCGAAATTCAGTTTTACTACTTTAAAATAAGCTTAAAAATTCAGCAAGATAAATATATATTTTTGAGTTGTATATAAACCAGTACTCATTCTGTGGAAAACACCGGTTTAAATTAACTAAATAAAAATCTGGTAACACTTGTGGCCAATCACGGGGCAGCTCGTTAGGACAGGGCTCGACCATAAACAAGCTGCCCTCCTCGCAGATGTCGCCGCAAAGATGTGGCGCCTCTGAGATTTGGCGCCACTGGGAGTGGTAAACATCGCTGGGGGTATTTAACACGCAGTATCACTGTAGTTGCGCAGCGCAACCAAACCGCAAGGAATGTTCAGGGCTGTAACCTGGTTCCACCCACCATTTTGATAGCCTTGAATACGGCGGGTAAGCTGGTGCACGTGTAGTGGTTAGGAGGACTTATTAGCAAGCCAGCACGCCATATTTCGCTGCAGGATTCACTCCAGCAAAATTATGACCTAACCTCAAAATGTTAAGGTTTGAGACTTTAACAACTTTTTAGTTTAAAGAAAGAAGGGGGGTATTCGATGGCGCCAAAAACCGCAAGCGCCAACGCTGCAAACGCCACAGTTCGTAACCGCCAAATGATAGGTAGGTCTATCATTTTATAGGTTAGGTTAAGTTAGGTTAGGTTAAGTTAGGTTAGGTTAAGTTAGGTTAAGTTATGTTATGTTAGGTTAAGTTAGGTTAGGTTAGGTTAAGTTAAGTTAGGTTAAGTTAGGTTAAGTTGGGTTAGGTTAGGTTATGTTAGGTTAAGTTAGGTTTGGTCAAGTTAGGTTAGGTTTGTATAGCGGTTAAGACCTTTGGCGTTTGCGACTTTCCTCATTTTGCGGTTACGGATTGGCGCTTGCGGCGTTGGCGCTTGTGTTTTTGGCGCTTGACAGCTACCCAAGAAAGAGTAGGCCTAATCTGCAGTAGTCGCAGTGTCACTATACGGCTGTATGAAGGTAGTCTTTATTTTCGAATTAGTGATTTAAAAAGTTCCTGTGTAAAACGAACGCCCTACGTTTGTTCACATTCTCTCTTACTTTTCTCAACGACGAAGACACTCCTGTGCCGACACTGCCTTTGGCCCCTGATGTATTTTTCTCCGAAACTTGTGGCAATAAGCAAATTTATTCTGTTCCTTCTCCTTTTTCAGAGGGAAAGTTGTGCGCCTTTTGTTTCAGTTTGATCTACTTGCAGAGCGGAACAAGATTTTACACGCTTATTCGTCCCCCGCCGCGTAGCCCGTTGCCTACCCTAAGGATTCAGCGATCTCGCGCTCCCGATTTTCATCGCTTACCTAACCCATAAAAGAGTGTAAGTTAGTCCGGTTTATAGTAGTTCCGTAACCGTAAGGGATACAACCTCAGACGGCATTGGACATTTTTAAAACCACCGTTATGGACTCCTGCGGTCTCAAAACGTTCAGATCAGTCAAAATCTCGAAGTCGATTTTTTTCTATGTGATGGTTTTTCTACGGGAGTGTCAAATCGGTGTCGGGTACGAATGACCCCTCATTGGTCATCGGACATTTGATTTTTAATGGAAAAAATATGCCTCACGATGAGATTCATTATTTGAAGTCGCATGCAGACTCGTGCAAAAGTCGATCTGAGCCCGCCCGAGCCCGGCCGGGCCTGAAGAGTCGGGCTTTTGGTGTGCGGGCCGCGAAATGCCGGGCCGGGCCCAACGAAGCCCGGCCGGCCCGACAAAGCCCGGCGGGCCCGACGAAGCCCGGCCGGTCCGACAAAGCCCGGCCGGACCGGAGAAAGCCCGACACAGATTTCGGGTACTAGAATCCACTCCAAACCCATCTTTTTTGTAAATAAATGTTAATTAACGATTAATTAAAACTTATTTACGAAAAAGATGGCTTT
>Ga0058701_10004056_pt1 | contig 11794 bp, 5 predicted proteins | sample AgamicOrMae_FD_97039 | JGI IMG/M metagenome (GOLD analysis project Ga0058701, IMG submission 97039) | Agave microbial communities from Guanajuato, Mexico - Or.Ma.e | ecosystem: Host-associated > Plants > Phyllosphere > Phylloplane/Leaf | place: Guanajuato, Mexico | collected 2012-06-04 | reverse complement strand
TAGCGGAGCGAGACACAAGACACTTAGGCCAAGGTAACCTAACTGACTTGGTTATCTGTTGTTTATTCTTGTGAAATGACAACATCGACAAGAAGTGGTCAAGAAAGGTGGGCAATCCAACGTTTAAAAAAGGGCATTATGTTACTGCGGAATTTTTCGAGCGAGAACGATCGATTGAAAGGTATTGATAAGATATGAAGCCTTCGGGTGAAGAGGAATACATGCTAATGATATAACATACCTCTGCTGATCCGGCACAGATGAATGTTGGGTCCACAAACGCGGCACTCATCACTGCATCGTCACGGATGAGCACATCATCACTTCAAACGGGTCATCACATCACACGATGTCACAGTATGGAATCCCGGGGCTCTCTATCCAACAAGGCAGACGAGGAGAGATTCTATTTAACACTGTTGCTCAAACACTTCCTACATCAGCCCCACACGAGGTGCGCAAAAGACATCTTGCAGGTGTGATAGTGCCTATACTATTCGATTCTATCAACAATTTAATTTCAAACCAAATTAAAGATTTTAAATAAGTCATAACCGCCGTCTCTCCAATGGAGACTTCCCATCGGAACGATTTTGTAACGAAATCACTTCAATACGATACAATGCATTCCATACGAAATTGTTCGGCGCGCGTCTATGCACCCATTTGTGTAGAAAACTTACCCAAATGACGGAGAAAACGGCTTGCCTCAACAAAAAGTTTCGTTCACATCGCCTCAGCAAACCCGAAAGGTCGTGAAGACCATTTCGCTTATAACTGTGATAACTGTAATTGTGGTAACTATTCATATTGCTATCGTAACAATTGAGATTGTAGCCTCAAAAATATTGGTTTGCTGAGGCCACATAAATATAACGTTTTGTCGAGGCAACAAAGACATTTTCTCCGTGTAAATCCAACCTGACCTAAACTGATCTGACGACTAAACTCACAACTACTTCCACCAAAAAAGCGCTATGTACAGGGCAAGATATACACGTCTCTTGACAATAACCACCCCCTCATTCAAATCTAAGCTACCTCGAACGTAAACCTGGACTTTTCAGTCTGCGCTTTTTTGGGCTTGTTTTAAAAATAAGCGTTGAGAGTCGCAAAAGTGCCCCTTTTGGCCAAGGTTTTGGCCGATCTCCTAAATGTCTTGGTTTGGCGCCGGTTCAAAGGAAGATTTCAATGGAAATGGAAATATGTTCAAAACATATTCGGCGCGCGGCGCGGCGTGGCGTGGCGCGGCGGGGTGGGGTGGGCAGTGACTGCCGCGACGAGCCTCGGTTCAGTTCCTGGCAAGACGGATGGGGAGGCGGGGCGGGCTCTTGGCGCGATCCACCGAGGGAGGGTTCCACACTCAATGGACCAGGATTTAAGAGGTTTCGGCCCAGAAACCAGACCAAGGGAAAACCCATTCATTTTCAAACAAACCCAGACGCTGCTAGACCGCTAGTAACTTAAAGGGCTTATGAGCGATTTTCAATCAATGATTTTTTTTCTTTTTTTAATGATGTGTCTATGTGTTCATGAAAGTTTAACTACACCAATTCCGCTCAAGAAATTAATATATAATGAACAGCGTGGCTCACTGGAACACTCTAAATTTGAATCAGTGAGTGTCTCTAGACTCAAATTAAGAGTGTATAACGTTTTGGTTAGACTTCTATCAGGTTGTCCCTGGTTGTAAAAGGTATAGGTCTACGCCGTACTTTACTGGACATCAACAGTAATGGCTTCTCAACTGCCTCATCGATTTAAAGGAGTTCTCCGAGCTTTTTCATAAATATGACATACAAAATATTTCATCTTTCAAAATAGACTTTGCAAGTACGTATTGTTGGGTTAGATTCCGACGTAAAAATAACATTAGCCATTTCAAGTCAGAGGGCTTGGTAAGAAGTTTTCATTGACATACCCATTATTTTTCTTCGTAAAAATAAACCCCAGACCGCCCCGCGATGTCGTTCGCAAACAGAAAAAAAAAATTAAAGGATTTTTTCAGTTCAGTATTTTTACAATTTAAAAATATCACCCCTCTGGAAACCTGATATTTAATAATTCAGGCATCTTCCAAAGCTTAAAATTGCGTATTTCAATGGAAAAAATCCTTTCAATTTCTTTTAAGCTAAATTTCACTCCAAATACTTTGGGCTGTTATGAGTTAAATAACCAGTATACGCGTTTCATGTATATGATCAAAAGTCTTGAGATGAGACCCAGAACAGATATTTTCCATCATAGCTAAAACAGATATTGGATTGTTCCGGATATTCTTACCATTTTATTAACTTTAACCGGAACTATTCAGGTATGCTTTAAGAGATGGTTCCGTGAGCATGCGGAGTAGACGACGCGAATAAAAGGTACAATGCCGTAAGAGAGAGTTTGATTCCGAAGGGTCACCGGGCACTCTGACAGACTCGAACATCGGGGCGTGCGAATAAGGCTTCCATACGTAAAAGTCCTCTGTCTCACATCGGAAAGGGTTTTCTGGGGAAAAAGAAAACGCGAAATTTTGCCGATTGTCTGGTGGACAATCGGGAAGAGTTGTGGCTGCGACCAACACATTTTGTAACTTAATAAAAGAGAGTCGCCTTTCTCGAAAAGTTACTCCAAATACAAGAGAGAATAGGAATTCTCCTCTGAAAAAAAACAAAACATTTTTCTTGTGAAAACATTAATTTAGACGAAGGATAGCGATCCCTCCTATAAATGAGTTTCCCCATTTATATGTAATGCCGTAAATGACAGCCACTTTTTTCCATATTGAGAACAGGGTTGCCACATTTCACGGTTTCTTCAATTTTAAGAGTAGTTAACTAAAGAACCGATAGAGATGACCTTCCAATTTCTCTTAAGCTACATTTCACTGAATACTTTGAGCGGTTATGGGTCAAGTCATTGAGTTGCCTTGAAGTAAGTTCTGTTTTCGCCTGGACTTTGAAATCAGTAGAGACGTTCTGCATTTCTTGAATAGGAAGATAGAAGGAATAATTCAGAAGCAACACTAAAAAGTTTTGAAGAAGCTTTTCTTAGTGAAATTCAGAAAGTGTTTCATTGACCGTGAAACCTTTTCAATAGATTTTTACTAACGTCTTTCTCATTGGATTCGATGAAAATCTCCGGTCTCGATCCCCATGTTTTGGGGTACAATCCATTTGCCTAGACACCCACTTCAATAGAATTCGGGCCGAAACGCGAAGATTTCAGCTAGTGTACAGTACGAAGCGATTTACGAGCCACATTGAAGTTTCTGGAAACGACTAAGCAGCCGGTTCAACACAAGCGTCATGCATGTTGACTGCGAGCGGACTTCTCAGCTTTCCAGGAGCAGGCAACACGCACGGCACTCGTGTCGAGCGGGTTGCATCGTCATTAAAGAAAATCCTCAGGAGCTCGTAACTCACTCACTCCATATGTACTTATTCAATAAAGAACTGATTTTCTGAGAAGAAAACAAAAGGAGAAACAATTAAGAATTCACGATGGACGTAACAGGGTAAGTACTAGATTTTTATATCGGTGAGCTTCTTAGATACGGGATGGTTCACAAAAAGATTTTTTTTTCATAAACATCACTCAAGAAACAAAACAAAAAAAAACACAAATGGGACATCTAATCGGTTTAGCTTTGAATCCAACTGGCGGAGCGCTTCCTCAAAACCGCGGTTGACTTTTTATCACTGAGCGCCATTCACTTAAATTATCGGTGATTCTTCAGATAGATTCTATACCAAACAATCACAAAAAAAATCTTAAATTCAGATGCAGCGAGAGTCAAATCTCTGGTCTTAAATTATTTCAGTCCAAGCATTCACTGACAATGAGATTCAGTTATCTATCTTTCTTAAAATAAGCAATGTCGGAAATTCAGCGAAAAACTTGGACTGAAATTCATTTCAGATCAGTGATTTGACTTTTGTTGCATCTATGAATCTGAGATTCTCCTCTTACAGAAATTATTTGTGCTCACTTTTTCTATGAAGTTCACAGGTCCTTACGAGAAGATCATATTCTATGACAGGGTTTTTTTACAGCCTCTCGAGATGATAACTTAATCAATTGATAACCATTTCTCACGAATCTTCGGTTTATAATCACGGACAGTTTTGAGGTGGTGGGGGAGATTGTCGGCATGGAAACTATTGGGATCGACGGATGCCACTTATATACACATTCTATTTGCGGCTTAAAGCTACAAATTGGGCTACATTGGACTAGGCGCATTTCTGTTCTATTTTGGGTACTAAATATACACACCTGATCACCGCGCATCAACACATCGCACACACTTCCCGCGCGATTGAAACGATCTTTGCGAGCCTTAATGCGGACTTAATCGACGTCTAGGCACAGCTTCAAGTTTAATCGGCAGTCGGCAACCTCTGACTCCCCCCACCCCCACCTGCACACCTCACGCGAATTAAAATATTGAGAGCATATGCAGATATAATACCTTCCACAAATTTTTGAGCAGCTTCGGGCAGGGATCGATCAATGCGGGAAGGAGGGGGAGGGTGACTGCCCCCGACCACATGCCTGGAAATTAGAGGTCCAAATTAAATACCCAAACCATTTACTTTTTTTTGCAAAATATGTGCTATTGTTGCTCTACCCAAAAACGTCTTAAATACAGTCAAGTCTCGATAAAACGTGATCCAAGAGACCGGGGCAAAATCACGTTATTTCGAGAATCACGTTCAATCGAGAATGTCAACTTTCAGTCAATATTCTATCCTATTGGTGGTACTTTTGCATATTTACGCGTTTTTGACGTTCCCCGACCGAACAGAAGGCATAAAAGGCGGTCTTTGAAATCCTTCTTTTAAATATATTGTATATAAAAAAGACATTAAATCCATGTTATCTTAAATACAGACATTCGCCTCGTTTTTTAAAAACATAATTGCTCTTTATTTTCATATTTTTTACGATTATTATCTTAAAATTTAAACAATAACAAAGCACTGAAAATATGGCGATATGTAGACATGAAATAAAACGAAGAAAATAGAAACGGGATCCGTCGATATATTTTCACGACCGTCAAAACTTTAAAAAAAGAGTACAGTGGAACTCGGATATAACGCTCCCCGGATATGACGCTTTCCCACTTTTAACGCTCCTCAGTCTGGTCCCTTTACATGAAAATTCCGGATACAACGCTTTTTTCCTTAAAAGAAAAGTTCCCGATTTACTCAAAGAAAAGTTAACTTTTTTCAAATCAGCTAAAAGCCTATAAAAGTTTTTGTGTCAATTCCTGACAGGATATTGTTGATTCACGATAAAGACGATGATGAGTAACTTACCTACACTAAAAGTTACTTAACATTACAATGAAGGTGTCAAAGTAAATCTTTTATAGTAAAATACTATGCATTTTTGCTTTCCAACTACCATAACGCAATTTTTTATAATCACTTTTTTTTGTCGTTTCGGTTACGGGATATAGTTAAAAGTAGCTATTGTGATGATTCCTCTTTAAGTTATGCCCGAAACTCATTTCCCGCGTATAACGCTTTCCCGCCTATAACGCTCTTGCGGGGCAGGCCCTTCAAGAGCGTTATATCCGAGTCTCACTATACCGGTAAGATAAAAAGGAACTTTACAGCAAAGGTCGATATGGCCACCTTAAGCATTACCGCTCTGAACATCTATAGTATGACTTTTAAAAAATGAGAAACTAGATACGCCTTAAAGCAATCGTTAAAAAAAAGTTACAAAGGAACTCACAGTTCCTTTTTCAAACAGTGGGTAATTTTACTTTGTTTTGTTGCATTTGGTTGAGCATCGATGAAAAACCTCTCTAAATCCATTACTACGGCAGCGTCCTTTTGGTTCAAATCTTTGTTCGGCGACTGTCGGTTTTTGAAGTCATGACGTAATATCGAGACTTTTTAGCCGGAGGGACCGAAAAATCATCGTGTTATTTCGAGGATCACGTTATATCGAATAACGTTATTTCGGCACTTCTTAGACATTATTCTTATGGACCTTCTGGAGGGACCAAAAAAAATCACGTTATTTCAAGAATCACGTTATATCGAGAATCGTTATATCAACATTCGACTGTAGGTGATTCCATTCCATCTATTTGTGCTCAGGTAACGTGAAGTTTTCGCAGTTTCCGATGAGTTTTTTTTTCCGATTGGTGCGTCGCATAAAGGTTCAGTTAAAGAGGCATCTAGATGTACCTACCGTGCTTTAATCTACTTCATCTACAACTTGAGACCTAACATTTTTTTCTAAAATTCTAAACTGTAAACTTTTTATGAAAGGTCGATGAACTCCGTTATCCTTCCGCCGAAATTCGCAGCATTGTAAACGACCAAGATGTATACATAAACTCTTAGGTGCTTTCGTCATCACGGTACGACGAGTAATGTAAAAAGTTTTCTATTACAACACTTTTTAAGGTCTCGCAAAATGACAGAGGAGGCGTTAATGGATTAAAACGCAAAAAATCACGGAGTGCAATGTGTGAAACAAAAGAGGGTGAAAATAACGATACTTTTGGTCGCTGGTAATAATACACGAGAGCAGCTCTCTTTTAAAAAAGAACGGTGCTCTTTAAAAGAGCTATGTTTAGAACTGCAAATATTCTGCGCGTAACAAAATTAAATAAGCAAAAGCTGGGAACAGCTTGGCACAAGAATTAAAATTCATCACCTATGTATGCCGTCTTCGCATTCCACATTCTGTACCGTAATCAGCGTGTGAAACGAAAATATGGTTTCAGAAAAATGCAAATAAACGAAATTTGATTAAAAATTTGCCAAAATACATAGAATTAACGAAGAAAATAGGACAGTATGGAAAAAGGTCGGTCTTGCAAGAATGGGTAAGCTGTCCGATATTTCTGCTATAACTAAACCTTCCTCACGAAACCCAACACTCCCTACACTCAAACTGGAAAATACACATAAGCTTTCGTATTGTGTGCCCCTTTATTGGTGTCCCTTTAAGCAACATTGCTAAGTTTACAGCAATTATTTTCGGAAAAAGCAACGTAAGTTCCTTCAATTTTCAGAAAATAATCACGTGATATCTTTTACTTGAGGTTATTTGTTTGAAAAGATACTTTCCAACTTTGGGTTTCCTAATTTTAAGATCTCTTGAATGATATGGCTATTGATATTTTTACCGTGAAAATGAACCAAAATACGTACAAAATCTGATGTACGGTACCTGCATACCAGTTAATGCTGTAGAAGTACCCCACAAGTATATCGGTATTTCAATGTGCGACTGAATCCTAAATGACTTCACTCATAACACAAGCGGCAGCATGCCTTCAGGCAGAGCACATGCGTATCTTTCGGGTTTTCATAATGTTCACCATCCGAGGCGCGTATTCCGGTCATTTACCGTTTACGATTCTAGTTGGTGCTGCTTATTTAGTCGTAGCTATCAGGCAACGATGATTAATAAATGTAATACGAGAAGATCAAGATTAAGGTTAGCTAATAATAGCTTCTTGTCAGCCGACTCTGATGCTTAAGCCAGGTAGCTTTTCTGAGGCTTGTAAGCTAACTTCATCAATATGACAAGCTTTAAGAGATGGGCCTTCATTAGCTCTCACTTTTAACTCATTAAACGTAAAATTGGCTTTGGTATGGGCACCACTTTTTGCGTCGTAATAATTCCAAGATTATCACTTGGTGGTTCGGTTCGCCGGGAACTTTTCCGTTAAATGCCAAACACGTATGTGTGTCTCATCCTTGTTTTGGGCGGGTGTATCGTGAATAAAAATTGTTTGGATTACTTTTTGAGATCAGCTTTCTAGTAGTCATACAAAAATCAAACAACTATGTTGCGGCGAACATATTAAATTGATCCGGCTTCTCATGGATATCTATCTCAGTTTAAAATGATCTAAATCTAAATAACTAAGCAAATTACGAGTAAACCACTTACACAGTATCCTCTTGATAATAACCGCTAAAGGGCTACTCAAAACATTTAGAAAAATCAATTACGGTAACATTTACATATCTCAAAGTATTCTGCTAAATTTAAAATATACGATCGCAGATATTGCAATGTAAATTACGTCATATGTGTAAATAAGCGGCTGAAGCCCAGCTTTTTAGTATAGTTCGTTAATGATATTGCAGATCATGTCAAATGAGACGGGTCTTATTAAAGGAATACCCGGTGTCACCTGAACATTAAAATTAATTCAGATTTAATAGAATTTTATTCACTCAAAAAAGTTTCGGGGAGAAATCAGTTGCTCAAGGTTTCAATGTTCATCTTGTTGCCATAGGTCTCGATTTGCGGTTACCATCGAGCTTTAGGGTAGAAGCGGAAGAGTAAGTCGATACAAGTTTATAGAGAAACCAAAACTATCAACGTTTTGTCTGCTCTTAAGTTTGGGTTGGGCTCGTTAGAGTTACGTTTGGTGACCATATAGGCTTGGTGACATTATGTCTAGTGAGGTTCAATCAAGTGAAGTTAGGTTTTCTCCAGCTACTAAATGTTAGGTTAGGTAATGATAGGCAAGGCAAAGTCACGTCAGGCCAAGTTTCGTCAAAGTACGAAAGATAGGCAAACTTAAACTAGGCAAGGTGAGATTTGGCTAACGTTAGGTTATAGGCCAAGTTAGACTGCCTTAAGATGGGTTGGATTCATTAATACTAAACTAATTAAGAGCAAGCTGCATTAGTCAACATAGGCTGAGTCACGCTCAGGTAATTAGGTCAGGGTGAACAAACACCAATGGTAACCACATCACCGAGGAAGCACTGAGCCACCATGCCAACCCGTCTGTCCCATTCCAAGAGCCGCCCATTGGACGCGCGCGTCGGCGCGGCGCGGCGCCGCTCCAAGCCCAACGGTAAATGCCTCGTCATACCGCCCTCAGGCACTCCCCTGGCCCTCCCCATGCTCACAAGCGCGCCCCATGCTCACTCTCTACAGCAAAAACGCACCACACACTCGGACACCGCTCGCGAGACGGCTTTGCACTTGGACGCGATCCCCTTCAGCCGGCCGTGCGCTCTGACAGGGTTCCACCGGCTCCCCGAGTCCCCGCCACACTGAAAGAGCGAGTGCCGCCCCCACGTGGTGCGCCCTCAGCCCCCCTCGCGCCCTCCTCGCGCCCCCCGCGCGGCTTCGGCGCCCCCTACCTGGGGCAGCCTAGGCAACGCGCCTGCGCACGAGGGGGCTGCCCCAGCGCCCTCTGCCGTCCCACGTCAGCTGATTCTCCGTTGGCGCCGCTGGCCCACTCCGTCCCCCGAAAGGAGGGCCTACAGTAGGGTCACGTCGACAACTCCTCGACAAGTCGACAAATTACACACGACCCGCTTACAAGGCGCATTCGCGCATTCTGAAGTAGGAAAAGTCCGTGAGCTGTCTGCGTAACAGTGTCTTTAAACAAAACAATTGTGAGGGTGTTTAAACGTCGTAATGTTACGTCTTAAATGTTTAAACGTTAATAACGTCTTAAATGTTTAAACGTTAATAACGTCTTAAATGTTTATTTTACGTTTAAAAAATCACGTTGGCAAGAGTGAAAAGTTCCACACGTTCATAAAATAAGGCTTTGTCACCCTCATCAAAGCAATTTCACGTTGAATAAACCGATACCTCCACGCACGAAGGTCACAACCCAAACCCAGTGATGTAAGGTCATAACTGTGAAACCCAGTGCTGTAAGGTCATAACTGTGAAACTCAATGCTGTAAGGTCATAACTTTTCGCCTGAAAATTTTGGCGCTTTTAGAATTCTAATTTCTACGCACAAGGATAAATTGTCCAGCATTTTCTCAACCCAGTGTAAAATTTACACATCGAAGTACGCTTCCAACATGAAATGTACACAAAAATTAGCCTGCAGGCATATAAATTCAAATTATTTAAGCACTAAAACTTTCGACTTAAAAGTTATGACCTTACAGCACTGGGTTTACCAGTTAGGACTTCCCTATATGGAGTTGTCGAAACGTTATCAAAAGTAAATATTTTTCCACAATGTCCTTACGTTGATGATTCCACGTCGGTTTATCTACCCAAAATAATTGATGTCGATTTGATATTGGTGGAACCGCGTTATTTGAGAACTTAACACGCTAGAATCTTACGTTTGGAGTCTATAATGGTACATGCACTGCTGAAGAATCTTATGAATTTGAATAAGTTGCGTTTAAGTAAGAAAAAACAAATTAAATGACAGTCGCTCACATTCCCCCCAACGTTATAAAACCCACGCGCTTGGGCGTCAGGGAATTTAAATAAGCTTTTCTGATCAGTTGATAATCTCATAGACCATATGGAATGTTTCAGTAGTTAGGAGGAACATTACCAGTACAGGCCTTTTGAGCCCATTGGCCGAGATTAACTAGTGGACGGTGATGATTGGTGGGCGCTCTTAGATAACGTGATGGAAGATCCAGCAGGCAACACTTTAACTGTAAATGTATAGACTGCCCGTATTTTTTTCTTTTTTTATGTCAATGTCCGTGTCTACCGCACAGCCTCTGTTTGGCGGCTCATACGCCGATGGAATTAGCGGACCCTCATAGAGATTCCATTTATTCCAAGACTAACGGTAAGATGTTTCCCAAAATCAGTTTTCGTGTGGCTTTCGGAGAAAAAACATATTTTAATTCATTTATAAAATATTTCTTTTCTTTACTCGTCACTTTTACTGTTATTTTCTGAGGCGATATAGTTCTCGGGTGATATTGCGACTTTTCACGGGTTTATCTCATACCATTTAAAATTCCGTATTGCTCAAGAAAAACTTCCCATTTAGCAAGGAAATTCCGCAGTTTTCAAGTAAAACTCATAGCATTTAAGCATGTTCACCTATCAAAATTCAGTCCAAATCCGTTGGAAATGTTGCCATGAGATCCCTTGCTCTATTTTTCTTCTTCCTATCCGAAAGTTGTTTTTGCATCCGTTCCGCCGTTATGACCGAGGTCGTCAAAGACAATTTTTCCTGTATACGTCGTATTTCATGTGGTTACCTTCCAAGACAGACACAACAAAAGCCTTATCAATCGGAAGCTCTACTGAAGCCCTTTTGTTTGGTATGATTATTGATCGGTTCCACTTGAACCCGAGCCAAAATACAACACATATAATGACATCATACTCCTGTTTTTTGAGCACGAGCTGCTTAACACTGCTAGATTTTTTTCAAGGTCACGCATTATTTCTTTGGAAACAGACCTCCCCTTCTATACGATTTCACTCAAACTTGGCAAAGGCGGAGTTCGGCCAATTTTGGCAAAATACCGCGTATTCGCGTATCTGCGACCCAGGCAAAGAGTTTTTGATCAAACTGTGTGAGGATCTTGATACCTTTCCTGGATTGACACTTGTTTACGACAAAATCGGAAACAAAAAAGTTCTCTGCGTTTGTCAAAGTCAATTTTAAAGAATGGCTCAAAACAAAAAAAAGACACACTTTTGGGGTGCAATTTTAGCTGATTAGGTGCAGACCTTTTCTATAATTTGAAATTAAAGAAAAACTCAAATTCTTTTAATATCATCTAAGAAAAAAAAGCCGTCTTCAAATCAATGCCATTTTCAGAATCGATTTCGACCTATTCATTTTTTGCCGATTTTAAAGTGACGAAAAGTCAATTTAGAGAAAGTACCAAGAGCCCCAAAGGGTTTAATCAAAAATCTTTGCTTGGTTTGGAGAGATTCTTATTAGTGTGATTCATGGATATTGTGAGGACGAGAAAATGGGCCAACCTGTTCAAAAAAAAAGGCACCTCGTGCTCCAAGATGCACACGCATCTCCGGCAGGATTTTCTTTTTTTTTTTTATTAGC
>Ga0058701_10004055_pt1 | contig 11795 bp, 5 predicted proteins | sample AgamicOrMae_FD_97039 | JGI IMG/M metagenome (GOLD analysis project Ga0058701, IMG submission 97039) | Agave microbial communities from Guanajuato, Mexico - Or.Ma.e | ecosystem: Host-associated > Plants > Phyllosphere > Phylloplane/Leaf | place: Guanajuato, Mexico | collected 2012-06-04 | reverse complement strand
GTGAATAATGAAGAAGTCTTGTCTTCTTCAGATACTGCAATTAAACACCTTCCTGTTCATGTAAATAAAAAATCGTTTGAAAAGAAAATACTTGATTTTTTCTCAGTATTTTTTTCCATAAGACCTCTACGGTTCCGTTTTAAAACTTTCCAACTGCCTTAAACACATTTGCCTCGACGACTAAAGTTTTTTACTATTTTATATTTCACCTTCCACTTTCGTGGTCGCTCTAGCACCCATCGCATTTTACTTAATCGCTTTCTTCCCCTTTGAAATCACGACACAAAGCATGCGGTTTAAGTCTTGAATAGCGCTCCCCTGCCGAGCTCGCTTTTCATATAAATGTTGAGATTTCGGAGCGTTTTCCTTCTCACAAAGATAGATTTCTAGTTTCCAAGTTGCGTCGAACTTCTGATGGAAATGCCGGAATCGTATTTGACAGCTCATTTTGCATTTTTTTCTTACTTGTAGGAGTGGAGACTTTGCCGAAGAATTTTTGTTTACTTGAACAACCGGTATCTTACAAAATAACCTATTTAAAATTATCTCAACTCTACCTTTTTAACTTCGGCCATCTTGAGTTGATACATCTCTTCCTCGGAATGGAATATACCTAACTTTACATGTGGTCTCCAAGTTTAATGTCGCTTACTAGGGTTACATACACTGTGCCTCTCTCTGCTGTTGCTCCAATCGCACATGATAAGTAGAATAAAAAGGGTAGTAAACTCCAACGTGGCAAGTTCACAGTGTAGGAAAGCTACCAGAAACCTGATACAGCTGTCTCCGGTCAGATCAGACACGCGCCAATCGACAAGTGCCATCTTTCCATCTCTCTCTGATACTACAGCTGAAAAGAGAGAGTAAACATTTTCAAATTTACCGCCAGAAATTTCCTTCGGAAGTTCGACACGTCTCGCACAGTTGGACCTGACACGTTTGCAAGATCTTTAAGAGCCCATAGAGACTTTGATCAGCAGGGCATAATCACGTAAAAACATTCCGTCGAATTTCTCATTCCCTCTTTAGCACATCGGGTCGGTAGGGTCGAAATGACCCCCAGGGCGGCAGACGGATCAACCCCTGGGAACTGCGCACGCACTTCCTTGGAAGCGCTATTTACTTTTGTCTTTGGTCATCTACAAGGGTGGCTGACTTCAATAAACCGATTTGTGCCACAGGAAAAATGCCGAAATTTCAACTCAAAAAGCATAAAAAAAGAAAAGGAGGAAAACAATAAGGGTCAAATTTTGAAGGGAAGAAAAAAAAGGTAATTTGGACCAGAATTTTTTTAGTGTCTATTCACCCGACCACCCCATTTAAAATGTATTAGGGTGGGTTCCGTGTGTTCAAGTCACCTCTCATTTAAATGCATTCGCGGTGGGTTACGTGCGTTCAAGTCTCGCCCTATATTAATGCATGTCGGGTCAATAGCAACACCCTTTGTTTTTAGACAGGTTGAGAACATATTTTTACTTAAATACACTAGCATCATTGCGATATATTTTTGTTGTTGGAGTTTATATTTGCATTAGGTCAAGACCAGCCTATTAGTATATGGGGGTGAAATGCATGAAACATAACCGTAACTTTAGTGTGTAAATGAATACAGTAAATTACGTCTGCCGTAAAACATCTTATTTAAAAAAAATGCTGCATTTTGTTAGACGTACAAACCCACTCTAGTGGCTGATTACTCTCGGTAAGCTCATCTTCAAAGAAAGTACAACATAAAGAGATTGTACTCAGCCATTAGGAGCGGCGGCGTCTGCGTGCAACCTCAGTCTCTTCTCCTTCGCTCATTGTAAACAACCCTTAATTCTCAAAAATTGCATTTTTGCCTCTTGGATTTTACCGTGGACGAATCTTTTATTACATTAATTACGTATTTATAACCTATCACCGCGTATGTTAAGAGCCCTGAGCTTCGATCGGCTTGGCTGTCACAAAAGCATAGTGTCGGTTAGATAAGGCGAAGGTAGGGAGGATTAGGTTAGATCAGGTCATAACCGTGCTCTTAAAATTTTCTTACTAATAACAGGTAAAAACCGTCAATAACCGCTCATCGGTAAAAAAAACAACAGATGTTTTAGTTATTTAGCCTACTCAAATAATACTTCTAAAAATCATTGGGTGCTCTATGCCTTGCTCTACTATCTCTGCTGCACGCTTAAATTGGTGACGAAATAGAAAATGAGCATACTGTAAGATTGAATCTTTAACTAGTCGAGTGTGCACAGTATACAATTCGAAAACGCATCCTTGGGTTGAATGCCCTAGAATGTGATCATGCCCAACCTCCTTTTTAACCCTGTACCATGGACCACTTCTAGCGACAGCCACCAACGCCGCCCTGCCCGCCTCCCCCTCCCCCGCTTCCGCCGCCTCTGCTATCGATCGTGTTGCCATGGAAACGGGTGGAAAGAGAAGGAGCAACCCCTCAGCAGAGCGGCTCCTACCCCACCCTGCCCTGGGATACTGAGGACCCAACTTACCTCCCCCAAAACCCGACCCTCCATCTCCACCTCACTGTCAGTAGAACCTTTAACGTGCAACGTCCTAAAAAGGGGAGGGGGCGTTCACAAAAAGCGGTCCTTACAGGTATATAATGCTCTTTCACTTTTTACACTGCTTTCGAGAGGTTAAATTTTCCACGTCTTAGAAATTCACATTTCGTCTCTGAGACGAACGGAGCGAGGCAGCACTTAACCTACCCTAATGGTTGCCAAGCCAGAAGCGGCTTACTTTTCGGCGGTAGTTGCTATAAGCGTTATCAGGCTAATAGCTGAACGTAGCCGTATCAAAGTGAGTCAAATGCTGTCCTAACCTGGCGCAAGAAACCCCAACCAAACGTACGTTAAACATAACCTACCTTAGGTTATCTTAACCTAGCTTGGTTCTCGTTGATCCCCATAATGAAATATTCAGTAGGGTAGAACACTTAAAGAGGAGAATTGCACCTTTGAAACAGTACATTGTTGCGTTTCTTTGGGTCTGTGCGTAGAAACTTTTCTACTTTGAATCGGTTTGGCACTAAGTTGGTAGGACTGGTTGGGAAAAGGCTCTTAAAGAAATAGCGACGCTTCCGACTTTGATTCGTGGACCGTAAAATGTGCAGCATCGTTCTGCTTTACCCTCAACGACAGGCTGACCAACGTTTTCAATCTTTGAACAGAGGAATCATGAAGTCAATACATTAAGAAGGCTGATCTTGTTTAAAGAAGCACTATAAATAACAAACCACATGATTAGGCTTGAAAAATTATCGAAGGAGAATCGAAATTGCCCTTAAAATAAAACACTCTTACTCAGGAAAGGATAACAAGTTCAGTACAAAAAGTTGTGTCTCGGCTTATTCGCACATTGTTTTAAAAACAAGGTCGACGGTTTGTATTGCATAATGCGTTTAAACCGTTCTACTCTCTGCCCTTGTTATTGCTGTATATCAGGCTGTTTTCTTTGTTCCCGCCCCTTTTGGCCGTGTTCGGTTTGTAATTTCAATTTTCTTCCCGCGCCGGTCATTGTTCAAGAGCGTTTCCTCAAGTTGCTTTTAAGATCCTGTTTCTGAGATGGTATTAAAGATTCACTCCGTCGCCATTCAAGGAGGTTTTGCAGATTTTCAGTTTGGATTAACGACTTTAATTTTCGAATGCTTGTTCTGTTTACAATTAGAGATTGTTGGAAAATATTGACTTTCCCTGCTTTCAATCCATTTCCCATCGCAAGCGGAAGTTCCTGGTTACCATCCGCAACGGAAATTAAGTAATGAAGTCTAATAGTTGCAACTCAAACGGAGGTCGTCTATCCTACAAGTTACCAATTTTCTATAAAACGATACCTGACCGGGAGAACATCCTAACTTTATCGGACCTTTGAAAAACATCTTAACTCCATAAACGTAGTAAAAAATCATTTTGTCTCAAAAAAAAGGAAAGAAGGAAAAGAAAAATAAAAAGGGGAAAAAGGTATGGTTGAGCGTTTGAATGTTTTGTTAAATTGCGAACCCCCTGAATTCCCTTGAATATTCAATTTTGAACCGTCAAAAACGTAATTGCCACCAGAACTTAAGCGGCATTAAGTGTGTCGAATTTTAGGTTAGGTTATCCTTCGTTAAGTTTCAAGCTTAATTAGGTAACTGGTGCCTCGCTCCGCTCGGCTTTGCGACGAAAGGTGGAACACAAGAGGTTGAAAATTCCACCTCCTAACAGTAAGGAGCAGTCAGGGATAGTTTGAATAAACCCAAGGGCATAAGAAAAAAAAAAACTTCAGAATGGTCTGTGTTAAAAGCACAAGGGAGAGATCGCCTTACTTTTCCTGCACCTCAAGCCTCCAATATCTGTGTACAGAGACTTCGCGGCGGCTTACCTTAAATTACTCTCTCCTCCCCCTCTGTAGCATTTATAGTATTTTCAGGAGGGTGCTCTGGACTTAACGGCCTTACTTACGTCGACTGCCCAGGAGCTAAAGTGCCGTTTTCGACTCACCGTTCCGGACGCACTGCAAACGTTCGATAAGAACGAAAATTTTTAGTTTAAAATATCGGATTGCACGAGAGCCGTTTCGGTGCTTGAAATATGTCTCTTGTTATCTAAGCCCATCTTTCCGAAAAAGTGAATTTTATATTTGTAGATTGGATCTGATAGAGAAAAACTAAAAATTATAAGAACCAATGGGTGTTGCTCAATTCGTCGATTTTAAAACGTGGAGGCGGCAGCTCCCAGCCGGGAGGTAGTTGGAAAAGGCGTAACTTACAAAAATGTTTTGCGCGAGTGCAGGCCGCGAATCGGCGATCATATTTAAGGATAATTGGTCTGCGCAAAAACAATATCTAAACGAATGAGGATAACAAAGAAGAATCTTCAAAATAGTGACGAAAAGTGACAAAATGTACGGAAAAGTGACAAATAAGGACTAACTGTTTCAAATGAAAAAGTGATAAAAGAGACTCACTGGTAGTCCTGCGCCAGGATATTAAAAAAAAAATAAAAAAAATCACTCGGATTAGAATATTGCAATTCCGTAACGACAGAATAGATTCCTAGGGACATTTCAGGCGCAGAACCTGTTTGCTACTAGCTGGAAATTGAAGTCCAATTGCACTTAAAAAAGGAAATGAGCCCTTGAGCGACGGCCGAAGCGTGACAATTTCTTTGATGCCCAAAAGCAGTAGTGCTTGCGTCACACCCTAATCAGGTTGTGGACTATCCCTTGGGCTCTGTTTATTTTGTTCCCTGAAACGGAACTTTAAGAGCTTCAGAACACTCCCAAAAACGCTGAGCGTCACGGAGCTAATTTGTTGATGTGACCATTTCTGAGAGAGACCAATAAATGTGAAAGTGAAAGGAAATCTGCTCAGTCAAAACAACAGCCCAGCTCTAAGGAGTATTACGTTTCCTGTTTCTTCAACTTACCTCTATTTTTTCCTGTTCTTTCGTTTTAAAGCACCGGACAGACCTTTTACAGTCTACGGAATGCTGTGGTAACCATGATTCCGATGTCGTTTAGAAATTCCGCAGCAAAGAGATTTCGCCGGAGCTTCCATTTTCAGGCAACAAGCACAACATGAAATGACGGATGCTAATACGAGTGTTTAGAAAAGCGGCCAAAATTTCCCTGATTCCCGTAAGAGCGAAATTAGAAATGAATTCAAAATTATTGTGAAAAGCAAAACTTTTTGCGACGGACTGCAATCAAACTTTCTTCCTTTTCTAACCAAAAAAAATCCCAATGAAGTTAATATTTTTTAAGAATATTCTTACGACAAATCCATCTATGGCCGAAGTTTGTTAGGATTTGCACCTGTGAACCTTAAGTCATGTATTGAAACAAATGCGTTTCCTTCCTTATTCCTTTAAAGCGACGACGAAGAAACTGAAATTCTGGGGGCAGACCGCGAAGTCATTGTGACTTAGCATTACGTTGACCACGATGCGGCGTCCTCAAATATTTCCTCATTAACGCAGAATACCGCAGATGAAGAAGAAGAGGAAGGGGCAGCATTATGAGGAAAACACGCAGCACTGCTCGTGCGGTGGTGAGTAAAACTTTACGAATGGTCACATCTTTTTGGAAAGTTAAGGAAGAAGAAAATAGCACAAATAAAATTCTTCCGGGCAAGGATTTTAAAGGTAACGTTCCCTGCCTCTTTTTTGCTCCTCCATATAGGAGAAGTTCCCATTCGTCAATAACGACGAATTAAATATATCGTCAATTTTTCCTAAAGACCAAGGCAAACTCAAAATGATTACATAATGAAAAGTACCTTTTTAATTGACCGACAGTTCCTAGGCGAGAACGCTAAAACATCGTGTGTTTGAACCTAGGAACTCCTATTTCATTGCCCTCTGCGCACGGCGACAATCGGCCAGAGGCGATATGTTATTGACCTACATGTATTTAGGATGTCGGGCGAAAAATTTGAACCAAAGTACACTTTGAGCCGCAAAAACGTGCGATAAGGATGAACTGGGTTAGGGAACTTCGTTGGCATCGCTTTCCTGAATATTTCACCGCGGAGGTTTCACTCGGCACTGTGACCGATCCATATTCAACCAATCTTCTTCATAAGATGGTAACACCGTGTGGGAGCGAAAATATTGAGGACGCCATTCCGTTCACACAATAAGAAAGAGTGAGAGAATAAAACAGAGGCCGCCGAAACAAGGAAGATGATCCCGGCGTGAAAGCTATAGGACAAAAATTCTCCGTTGCGTTATGAACTATAATGCAAAGCTCCCAAGGCTGAGACATCGGAAAAGTTTATCCTGAGACAGCAATATCAGCGACAGGATTTCTGGTGACAATATGGAAAGATGTAAACCACCACCGTATTGCTGCATCAGTCACACGTTTTTTGTATAGTTGGTATCATTGTATCGCATTCGAATCTGGTGGTTTTTACTTTTTCGAAATGTAAGTTGGTAATAGTACTGCATTTAAATATGGAGGATCTCACCATCAGTCAGGTCGATTCAATCGTATTACCAACACAAATTTCTCGAAAAAAAAACGTGTTGAAATTTGGGATTCGTTGTTGGGGAACCTTGCACAGGTAAGAGAACATCATTTAATGAGTTTTAATGAAGTTGATTACGTCAAGTAGCCTCTATTGTTTTCATTTCAATCGTTTGAAATTCGACCAATGTTTTCTTCGTTATCGTTCATTTAAGTCTTTCGTCAATATAGTACCCATGAAATGTGCAAAAAAAGTTTAAGAGCACTCCAAATCATGTTAGGAACCATGTTTAGAAACCTAACAAATTTCTGTCTAGAAAACCTACACGCTGTTGATCTGAGCTGTATGACTTTAGCAACGTTGAAATGATATCTTCTCTTAACCGTTTCAATTTGCACGACTTGAGTGTATTCCCATAATTTGTCATGTATCAACTATAAGAAGATTACTCCCGCTTATAATTGATGCGAAGAAGAGTTATTATACTCATTTAGTAACACCCGGCAAATGGACTGCGAGTTTATGCTTAAAATAATGAGCTTCTCATGCTCTTCTACTATTAATAAAATTCAAAGACAATCGAGTTAAAATATATGAGATTCCGTCTGATTGGTGGCCAAGTGTATGGGAGGGTTAAAAGGCCTTTCAGTTCTCTGCTTCAATAAATTGTAAAGTTATCTAACTCAGGAGTCAACGGGGAAAACATTTTTCAAGGGCTGACCCAACCAATGCCCCACACACCTACAACTTGGAAAAAAAATATATAAAAAAATCAAACTATTGGCTGTGGAACCATCAAGAACATGGTCATTACTGATATGAGGCCCAGCAGCACATACCGGTTGGCCTCGAACGAGAAACGGGGGCGAAGTCGTAACTTTGGGGACGGAAGTAAACAAGCACGGGCACACAAAAATAAAACGTTCTTTACTCTGTTATTTAACGCGCCGTGTGATACGCACTTAACGATATGGGCCATTACTGCGAATCGAAAGTGGCTTCGCCTGCGTCTTATTGAGTCCACCCGCTCATCCTGAACATTCACTTCTAGCCGTTTCAAAGCACAGGCACAAAAGTTTTCTTCAACTTGTCCAAGCTTTATATTAAAATTTTCCTGGAATAAGTTTAGTTTCCAATGTAAATATTCGTAAAAATATAAAAATAATTTGAAGAGTTGCGAACCATAAGCTCCGTTCGGCCCCGAAAAGTTTGCCAGTAATCGTATTATTGCGCAATTTTTACAAGGCTAAAATATTTTGGAATCGCAAAATAAGCCTTGCTTCAACACGCATTAACATGTTAAGTTTCTAAAAAAGAGCGATATCTCAATCTTGAGTCCTTGATCTCTGAGAGCCAGAGCAGTTAGGTTGGTAGCCCTTCCTCTCCCCACTTCCAGACATGTCTCTGACCTTGAGCTGACCAATCCACCTTCTCCACCAACCAGTTGTACCAACTGCTGCTCTCGCGTAGAAAGATATTCAAGAACTTTCGTAAGCGTTTCTACAGAAGATTCCTGTCTTTTTTATCTGAGTAATGTACTCTTCTATAAAGTGTTATCAATTGTGGCAAAGTCAGAGTGAATCTCGGTCCGGCAAACTTTTGAGTGCGGACCTTGGGAAACAAAACCGCGTGGATGTGGCCTCGGCAAATATTTGTCTCGAGTGACTTGAGCGCCCTTCCGTTTTAAAGGCCTGCGCCGTTTGGATACAACTTTAGTTGTTGGCACAAGTCGAGGACGGCGCCAAGGCCCGCTGCCCGCCTCCAACGATTAAAGTGAAACCACTGACAAACTTGCTTTACATTCACGCGCCATTCGAGGGCTGACATGAGCGGATGCTGCTTGTTTGACTTTGTCCGTCCTCCTCAAGTCACTGCCCTCAAACGGTTTTAATACAAACATCTGATGCACAAGTTTATTAATTTACTGGAAAAGAAGTTGTTGTTACCCTAGCAAAGCGACTTATTTAAAAAACGGATACCTAATCAATTCGTTAAAACAAATCGTTTAAATACGTCGACAAAACGTTTGGCTTCTAATGCATACCATATAATTTTATTTTTAAAAAATGTTCTACATTTTGTTGCTGTAACAATAGATTTTCCTGTAATAGTTTATCCCTACTTTCGTTGAGTTGGTGGGCATCATCCTATTATTGTGTACATTATATCTAGTGTGAGATTGTGCATTATAGGTTACCATCACCAATACTTTGAATTTTAAACTCACAACAAGTACCGAGAATGTGTCCGCATCGGCGTAGAACTGACTTTCGATGGTGATGTTATACCTGAAAACAAAAAATCAATCAGAAATAGTTCACTAATAACTATTCCTACAACTAGAAGGGTTTCAAAAATGTCTGTAAAGAAGCCAAGGCAAGTTCCTGTACACTATTAATTTCGGTTCCCACTTAACAATCATCACCGATAAGTCCTCTAATAAAGGAAGCAAAAAACGAAAAGAGCAGAGCAGCCGTCTAGTGGTAATTGCTCGAAGGCCTAAGTTAGATCTGCGATTCCATTTGCCTCCCGCTTCCTTCTGTCAATCTCTCCGTTAACAGCAGTAATGCCAACCCAACACAGCGCAGCCTTGCAAGTACTTTGCAAGGCTCTTTAAAAGCCTGCAACAAAATCGGACGGTTGAGCCTGAGGAATATTCCAAAACCACTTTGCAAAACGGCTTAGAGGAACGGAAAACTCGTTGTTCAGCAAACAGACAAAATTTTGTCGTACATTGTAAGTTTCATTGATTAAATGTTGTTTTATTGGATCAACAAGTCCAAGCATTACCTTCTGCAACTTGTCCAATCCTAACGGTATTCTTACTCTCTAAGAAATGACTGCGAAGTCACGGCCACTTCGGGTGCCGCAAACGGCCCCGTCGAAGGACGCTATGAATGCTGTCGATTCAGGAGAATCGATTGTTGAAGACATCACTTTGACAATCAAAAACTTAATACACAGCACATTCTAACTAAAAGTAAAAAAATAAAAAAAGATTTACGCGCCCTCTCTGTGTTTGCTGAAGCCAGGAGTTTATTCTCTTTAACTTCTTCACTACGAATTCCCTGTTTACTTTTCTCTGTTGTTGACTCCTTTACATGCTTCTTTTGGTGTTTGCTTCGCAGTACCACGCTAGGCGACTCTCACCAATACCTATGAAAGGGTATTGAAGCTGTTCCAAATGTCTAATAGGATACGTAGCATCTCCCCTCGGCGACAGAAAACCTCAAGTCATCACGAACTTCCTCCAATTTTCTGTGTTTCATTTCCTCTTCTTTGTCCGGTTTTCTTCCCACCGCGTTCGTCAGTCCCGCCATTTTTCCTCCATAATGCAACACGACAGTGATAAGAAATTTATTTCCCCGACCACTGATGCCTTTTCAGTTCGGTAGCCTTTCACTGTGCAAAAATGTTCATGCAATACGCACGGTGTCTCTCTACAAAGCAACTTCGGCCTATCGATAAAAACAAGCAGCAATCAAACGAATAGCTTCATAGGAACAAGAAATTTCGCAGTTACTACAGCGAAAAACATTTCTCCGGAATAAATATTACCAACCTATGAAACAACATTAATGTATGATTAAATTTAAATTACACATGCCCGATTACTAAATTAGTAATATGTGTCACCCGGAAGGCATAATGAGAATATATTAATAACACAGGGTAATGTTCACATTATACTAGGTAATGGATATAATACTACATGAGAATACAGTATTAACTATACGGAAAGGTACACTACTTGAGTTAAATTTACGTTCAATTTATTTTGTAGTGTCAATTAATGAGCATGCATAACATGATTTTTTTCTTTAATTAAGCATACTTTAATTACATTTCAAGAGATAGGTCTAGAGTTATTACTTTACATGAAAGGACTTTATAAAGCCATTGTTTGGGAACCCCTGGGTAATCATCCCTCAAGACGCTTAATTGTATATGGAGCAGTGATATGGAAAAATGAGTTAGACGAGTCTCTTACTTTTTTTCCTTTCTCTCCTTTTTGTGTGTAAAAGGCCGTCATATGAAAATCATCGTCCCTTCGCCAACGCTGCTTCTGCCCAACAATGCCGTTGGGGTACCATTTTGTTTACCTTTTTTTCGATTTTTACACTATTTGTTGTGTTTTTTTCCGATTCTCGCACTTTCTAGAGTGTAATCCATTTCTTCACATGACTAGAAAAGAAAAGTATGTTAGATCAAGATTCGAGATCCCACGGTTGAATCCCGTGATATTCCAAGCATTAAAGTCTCCGTCGAACTAAATATTGTCATATTTCCGCAAGGCTGACATCCAGTTAATAAGAATGACTTCCGGTAGTATTTCCTCCTTCAGAAAAAAATACATAAGTAAATTTCGCTGAGTTAGTAATTTGCAGTTTGACAAAACGGTGCAACAGCCAAGGAGGATGGACACCCAGTATATTCATAGTAATAAACCTTAATACCTCTTCGAGATTTCAACAACTGCATGCTTATGTGGGGAACGGAATTCTATATGGATATCAAACATAAATAAGTTGTGTAAGTGTATTGTCAATTATTCTGCTGCGCATAAAATAACTATGTTTTACCACAACAAAAATGTTTTTTTTTTTTTTTTGAAGGAGAAAATTGAAGGATCTGACACGTAACAGAAGCATTAGGACCGTTTGCATCGAAACCATTTAGATTTCAAAGAGATAGCGCCTTCTTAAAAGCTTGCAAACAGCGTTTTGAAGGAAGTGTGATATGCGGAAAGAAAACAGAGAAACGACGTGCAATTTGTATTGACTGTGTTCTGCGCACAAAACCGTCGATATCCGATCAGTCGGGTCCTAGTCTCTTAGAT
>Ga0058701_10004054_pt1 | contig 11795 bp, 3 predicted proteins | sample AgamicOrMae_FD_97039 | JGI IMG/M metagenome (GOLD analysis project Ga0058701, IMG submission 97039) | Agave microbial communities from Guanajuato, Mexico - Or.Ma.e | ecosystem: Host-associated > Plants > Phyllosphere > Phylloplane/Leaf | place: Guanajuato, Mexico | collected 2012-06-04 | reverse complement strand
TTCGTCTTTAATGTTTTTGGATATCGGACGAGTCCACATCAGCAAATAAATTGAAGAAATTTTCAGTAAGAAATATTCAAGCGTGTCGCGGACTCAAAATCTACTATTGGAACACATGTTTCTTTCTTTCTTTTTTCCTTACATTAATACGCAGATAAATTTTGCGTCAGCTATGTTGAACAAATGTTAAATAAAAAGTTGTGGCAGACAAAAGCATTAACGAAATCACCTTGAATTAACTTTGAGTCGTAACATTTAAATTGGTTTTACGAGGAAAAAAACTTATCCGGATGAAATGGCTTTATCTAAAGTGAAAAAGGCAGACGCCGTGGTCCACTGCCGATTTCACGTCACGAATACAGCCATAAACTCGATATTTAATGGGTGCAAGCTCTGTCGTCTTTTTTTCTTCAGTCTTGATGGCCCGTTTAAAATAGTTCTGTAATAACAAAAAAGCGAATATCAGCCCAATCTGACAATCTGTGCAATTGTTGTCTACGACAACATGTTGTCTACGACAACAATTGCACAGTAATCGTAAGATATTGGAATATATATGTTATCAAGTACCTACGACATTAACTGCATTTGTAACGCAACAACCACACAAAAAATCTCTTTTTTAATGTAGACCGTCATTATCATTTGAAAAATACCGACGGATTATGTATAAAGTAAGGATTCTTTGACAAATTTGCAAAGACTTAAGCTTTAAAATGTTTAGCCCGGCATTCGTCATACGTGAAAAAGTGAAACAAAAATTGGGGAAAAAGAGGTGGAGTCCCATGAAAGAAATAATCTTGGACCTATTCCGAAGGGAAATTTGACATGTCCTCGATGCCATAAAATTACCACAGTCAATTTTCCTCAAGAATTCTGTAAAGAGTGTCATGGGGATATGAATGAGCTTTAAACTGCCTATTCCAAGCTGAACGATTTTTTTATTACTACCTCTTAATTTTATCGATTTGTCTTCTTGACCGCTTTACGTTCCGACAGGAAAGGTTTAACTTCCTGAGGCTGTGACTAGGATGTAGCTCGCCTTTACAGCAAATTCACAGGGTCTGTTCTTCTTTTGTGCCCTATAGCTATGACATCAAGCCAAGCACAGCAACTTTGGAGCGGGGCACAAGGCACACAGCTCTACCCAACAGAATTTAAATCAAAGTAACCGAACAGTCATCATATTATCGAGGCGCACAAAGCTTCTAATGTAACTTTGGCCAAAGGTTTGGCGACGAGAGATTATCTAGTTGGGTTACGTTGAATGTCTAGTGATGCGTTCCGCTCGGCTCTCCGGCGAAATGTAAAACTTAAGATGAACCAAATGTAGCCTTAGTAATGAACAGTGTTGATTGTTAAAGCCGGGGGTATAGAGGTTGGTATGCTTACGATAATCACAGTCACTGTCGTAATAATAGCTGCTGTGGATCAGCAAGCGTTGCATCCTGAAATTACACAAAGGAAAAAAAAAACGAAAAAAAAACAAATAAATAAAAAGAAGGCGGTGCATTTTGAAGGAGTGTAGGCTTAATGGAAAACAGGGTAAAAAAAGCACGTAAATTTACGAGTTTTCTTCGATTGCGCCCAATTAATTAGGAGAAAGGCATTGCGATCCACTCGTGTGATTGAAGTTCACACATGAAAGCAAATAGTTTTGTGAAAAGCGAGGAAGTTAAGTCGGCCAGCACGAAGTATCCACGAAAGCCGTTATATTAACTACGGCTTAAAACGGTGCTGGTGTGATTTGGACTTCTTGCATTGACCAGAAGAAGGTACATTTGGTAATAAGCCTATTGTGCACAGTGCCCATCCCACTTAAGGCACACTGGTCGAAAGAGTCCTCTGACGGTGAATTCGTGATTTCTGATTTGTGGACGTAGCATTTACCTTAACAAGTGTATGATTATTTCTTGAATTTATGCAAAAAGACCTCAGGCACTGCTGTTTTTAGTGGAGTCAGGTAATGACACGCTCTGTTAAACCATGCTTACCATTCTTTGTGGAACCCGTTGCGTTGGAGGAACTAATGTAAGGTTTTGGTTGTATTGATACATGTGTGGCGGGCCATTCGCGGAATCTTATTACCTCAAACTTTTTAACCTGATAAAGTATTTGGATTCGACGCATGAAGTTTCGTTTCCCCTCAAGAAAATTGTAACTTCAAAGAGTGCCCCTAACAATATCCCATTATTGAAGAATTTCTCTTACTCTAAACTTACTGCTAAAACTGTACGTTTGATTCAAGTATAAGTGCCTTGGGGATGAAATAAGTTTACTAACGATTAAATTAAGTATAAAATATTTGAATCAAGAGTATCGTATGTTTGACTTAAGTGCACGCATACTCAATTTTCAGGTAATACGCATGCCTGAATCAAACGTACAGTAGGACTGATGAAAGCATGTGATACTTAATTTAAGCATGCGGTAAACTTAATGTATCCCCAAAACATTTATGCTTGAATCAAACTTTTTTTTTCGGTGCTCGTGTTTAGGGGTGATATCTGTTCATCATGTCATGCGTGTTGCCTAGTGTCATGTCTCCTTAGTTTCCATTCGTGTATCTTTTTAATTCATTTCTTTCCCTTTTCTCTGGTGTAATTTCGTTGATTATCCCTCGATAAAAGAGGACAATCTTTCATGGAGACGATCTTTCTCTCCCAACATTAGCTATCAGAGATTCGACCAGGATAGGTTCGAGCTATCGCTGAGCCAGATTCTTGGTTCATACCTTTATTCCGTCGCTGTTTAAGGCATTCTACGCAAGTCCTTAGCATCAAGGACGAAACAATACGGGTTACTGTACTTTCTGTTGTTGGTTTAATCTCTATCACTGATTTAATCAGAAATATCTTCCGGGTGACAGTACTTGTGGTGACCGCTAATACAGTCCTGCGTGAAAATTATCGACGTTGTTTTTGTTGAGAATAGTTAAGGGAAGGTTTTGGTTGAGAAAGATGAAAGAGTTTAAGAGTAAAATGACGCCAATTAGCATGCGTCATGAGTCGCGTTGAGGTCAGACATTGTAGGCATTAAACAAAAGCGTGCCCCATTTAACGGGAGTCCGGCACCGGTTTCCTTAACATGTGCCTTCAGCGGTCAGTCTCTCTCGCGCTCAAGTCTCCTCGACTAAAGTAACAATGCTCGCAAATGCCGCTCTTTTCTTCTCACATGTCTGAAACGATAACGTATTTGACGTAAAAGTTTTCAACGAGTTTAACACGTTTTTTTACCACGAGAAACGGACTGCGTTTGGGTAGAATTTACAATGATACGCAAAGAGAAGCCATTTTTGACATCTAGAGAGAAAACCCCTCATTTATTGTCCCTAAAATCTGCTCGCAATATTTTACTTCGGAGTTTCATTCACATGTTAAAAGCAATGCTGTCTCCTTTCGACAGGGAAATTAATAATAAAGAAAAGGTTTAAAAGAAAAATGTATTTCATAGAGAAAACCAAACTTTATCTTAGTTTTCCTCCTTTTTTCAGCAAGTTTCACTTCATTGTTTCTGAGAGTAAAGAGTACATCGTCACTATTTTGTCAAGTAACAGCGTCCTCTGATTTTGATTGCTGTTCGCTTGCCTTTATCTTTTTATTTTATTGTTTCTTTTTGTTTCATTAAGATACAATAATATTTTATTTTTATATTTTAGCGAAGTTATTTTCGACGGATGTGAAATTCCATCCGACAGTTGCATCTTTCGTAACTGATTTCGCTGCAAAGATGCCATCAAGGTCGTGGCTATCCCAAATATCTAAAGCACGACTTGTCGGACAACTGGGCGCAGTAAAAGAAAGCTCGTTTGCGCACAACATATAGCCTCACCGATAGAACCTGAAAAATTAGTCACACTTCAAGTGAAGAATGAAGTGAAGACTTCTAATGGCGCTGGGTTTGTTGCAGCGTTATAAATGATGAGAAATTGTGTGGACTTCTGGAGCGGTCACTTACCATCCAGAGGAAATGTAATTTCGCTCTTCCTCTAGCACGATTCAACTGGCGCGTCCCGTTCTTATTATTTCATGTTACCGACAAAGCATTTTTTTTTGTACTGAAACAAAAATTATCTATTCCAACTCGTTTCCGATTCATGATTGTTTTATTTGTCTCATCAACTTGACGAGAGGTATGAAGAAAAAGTGCGGTCTTAAAAATTCAATATGATTTTTTTCTGTTTGGTGGAACAAGTCAAAGGCAAACAAGAAACTTTTTGGAAAAGAAGTCGTGATTTGTTATCTCGGTAAGACGAAATTGGAGCAATACCTTGCCATTAAATAAACTTTTTTTTCGTCGTGGGTTGAGAGCTTGATGCAAGTAATCTAACTGCCAGTTTCAACATATTGTTGAGGAGGAAAGGGTGACAAAGTTATTACTTATTGAATCATACGCAGGGGAAAAAAATTAACTTGTGTCATTGTTTTATTGTAGGCCTAATAGCCATCACAATTAGTCGACTTTTGGGGAGAACGATATCCTGCAGATATTTTACCAGACAGAAAGGTCTCTTTTCTTATTTTTTTATTAACTTAAAAAATAACTTCATAGCTACGGCTTCATTGTAGTGTATATCGCATAAGGGATGTTATTTCATTTTTTGAACGATATTTTTACTCAGATATGAATCGTAAATCTCCTTCCGTCTTGTGGGAAGTACTTTACCGAATGCTCTATTTATCTATTAACACTACTGCTTTGTTTTACTTTATAGAACGAACCCTGCTCTCTCCTTGAATTTTGAAGGTCATGATTTTTTCCTCTTGCGTTCTTCCTATTGTCACCAAACCGATAGAGCAACAACTGAGCGGGTAACATGGCACTTACAATTCGTTCCTTCCATTGAAAAACCGATCAAGTTAAAAGGCGTGTATCAAAAATTAATCAAGTGAAAGACTACGTTTCAAAAAAAGATCAATTGCCATGTATAAGAATAACAGTTGATCGTTTTTTTAAATGAACCCTTCACTTGATCGATTCTTGAAACTAGCATTTGTAACTGGTCGATTTTTCAGTGGAGGGTCGAATTAGTCGAACATACTCTATCCGAAGTAGCGGGCTTCAAGCCTTATGTCGCTTACCTCGCAGCGACAGGCTGCTGCTGTCCAGAAGTAAGTGTAGTCTGACTCCGTCGCAGTCGAGCGGGGTGAGGCCGATTTAATTGAGACGCTAATATGAGATAAATGTGATTTGCGTACAACAGGCTTGGTTTTGCTATCCTATTCTTCGCTCTGCTCAAGAACTCACGGAGAAAATGACTTTGTTGCCTCAACAGAACGTTTCTCAATGTAGCTTCAGCAAACCAGAATTGTGGTGATGACGATTTCAGTTGTTATAATGAGGCTTCATCAACAAACGTTTTGTTGAGGCAACAAACTCCGTGAGCGAAGAGATGGGTTTTGAGAATTATTTCAAATCAGATTTCAGGCATCCTTCCAAGCATTTTAGGAAAACTATGTTTGAACTAAACTTTGAGTGCTTGTGTTGCGGTCATGCAACTTGCAACTTTGAATGGAACGCTCTCAATGGACCAACTGCTTGCATGTACTTGTTCTTAGAAAGGTCCATTATTGTTCAATAGTCAGGCAACACGGCAGCATTCCTGAGAGCTAATTATGTAAGACCTACCGCATGGACGACAAACAGTTCTTCCCTGAGCTGTTTAAGAGGTATAGTGTCAAGTGCATATATTATTGAGTAACAACTGCTCGTCAGAGAAAACTTTTTCATGAAAAAGATCTAACACCAAAAATTACGTTGGAACTGTGCTTGTGCTCGCAGAGCATTAACTTTTCTTACCTACACCGTGCAAAACTCTACATCACGTGATAATACCACTATGCCAAAAAAGTAGCAACAAAAATGTTGTTCGGGCGCTGCTAACATCGACTTATAAAATAATGGGCCTATCATCGACGCCGTCTGATGACATTTTGCTATTGAGGTAAAACTAGAATGGTTCAGACAAGCAATACCGAACCAAGCCTAAGGCTAGATGTTGTAAACAGGAGTGGGTAACGCGCGTAGTCTTATTACCGTATATAACACTGATTCGAGAATGTTCTCAATCCTAAAACCCTCTCTGGATATCTGATTATTGCTGCTTTTTGGTTAACTTTTAAAATATTGTATGAGCAGTGATTTAATTTTTTTCGTTATTTCAAAAGTATAACTATTTTTTTCCTGTACCTGCTTGGCGTGCTCAAAAGACTTCTTCATGTTTAGAAGAAAGCACATCGTCTATTCTAAATTCCATGTCAATGGAAGTATTGAGATTGAGCAAAAGATCAAGTTCGATGTATGCATAGATCCTATGTGTTAACCATTCAAAGTGGGGTAACCAGTTCGTAGCTTTAGCAGGGCTCTGAGGGTGTGTGTGTGTGTGTGTGTGTCTGTCTGTCTGTAAGTCTTCCTGTCCGCCTGTATCGGTCTGTCCGTCCGTCTTTTTTCCGTCTGTGTGTTCTTAAGCCCTCAGTAAAAATTTATTCCCGTTTTCGGTGGTCGTATATTTTTCGGGTATGAAGATAAAATAGGACAAGAGCGTATTTAGGATATTTTTAAAAATAAACTTTTGATCTAAAACATCAATAAAAAAGTCTTTTCGAGAGCCCTCAATTGATATATGTACTTATTGATAGATTAATATTTTGCAAGTTATACGCTCGTTCCCTGTTTTGCCTTCATACCCAAAACCATGTGACTACCTAAAACAGGCACTATTTTTTGATGAGTCTATACTTACAGCTGTCTGTGATGGTGTCCTAGCATTTCGTACGTTGATTCGCGTTAACGTTATCAAATCATGCTGAAACGTCCAGGATACCTTCAAACGTATGTGGAAACGAGGTCTTGTGATTTTGGAGGTGATCTGAGAGCCTGTACTCCTTGGGTTCAGTTATTTCGCGATTGCATTGCGCACTCGGCTTCTGTATGCTGCCACCAAAAATCGTACAGAATTTGGCAAGGTGATCCTTCGGTAAAGTTACATTAGGTTCAGAAAGTGCCCTTACTGTGCCCGGCGACGAGCGGAAGCACACGAGGCGGGTGAAACACAAGAAGCCGGAAGCTTAACCCTGCAATTGAACAACGTGCTTTGGCATGAAAACTAGGAAAAATACAGATGTATTGAAAGAAAAGTTTATGACGCAGCATAATTTGGGTTGAGCTGAAGCTCCAATTCCCGATAAACTCTATCAGCCTACTTTCTGATTTTTACTCTATACTTTGCCTTGAGCAAGCTCCCAAAAAGTACCTCCCGTTAGGTATAAGCACGGTCTGCCAAGATGTTCTGATGCCACTCGCGATGATCGTAGCGTCATTACAATGCGTACGTTACGCATGGGCTAGTTTTCATATCCAAGGAAAATAAAATAATAATGAAAAAATATAAGGGTCAGCGTCACCGGACCCGAACGGCAGCTCATATGACAAATGAAAACCTACACTCCATGAATATTCCGTTATGTCAGCCAATAAGTAGCAGGTAACCATACATAAGGAATGCAGGATAACGTTTTCGCTCTCAAAACAGTAAAATTATACAAGTAATAATGTCCATGCGTCAGCATATGCTATACTTGCGCAAATGTCCATGTGAGGTTAAGTCATGCACTTTATTCAGCAAAATGCTTCTAAGCATCACAGTCGCACTCTTAGTTTTAATTACCTCTGTGATTCACACTATTGGAACTTTTTATTACAATTCGTTGATGACTTACAACCGCGCAGGTTAGGTAAGCTTAAGTGCTCTATGCGCCGCTCTTTACGGCTTACAATTAGCGACGAAAGCTGTGAAATATAATGTATGGAAAGTGGAACACTCCTCCCCGCAAATTTACAAATTTACAGTGGTTGAGCAAGATCTAACAAATATCTGAACATTAAGAGCAAGGTACGACTCAGTAAGGTCAAACTTGAGGTCACCTCATCAGGCTGAGCAGGACTTTGTTTTTCCGTGAAATGTTGTTTGGTAATCACAAGTCAAAGTTACCCTCCTTGGAAGGACATAAGCATCCTCACCGCCAAATTATCAGTATATCATATCATGCTTCGAAAGCTCTTCTCTTCTTTAATCTCCTCACGAAACACAATTCACCAGCGTAATGGCGTTACATACGAAAAGACCTCCAGGAACAGTAGTGAAAAGTCTGCGTAACTGAGAGATGTCTATTTTTCTACGAAGTTCACGTTAAGAAACTCTGTGGATGCATGGAGGTTTCAGTCACATGGCGGATGCATTTTGTAGCTTTAAGAAGGAAGGTTTAATGGTGCTGCAACATTTAGAGCGGTGATTGTGATTACTAAATGATTTTCTGTGGAACCTTGACTCTGCATTTCGGCTTGGACTGTTGCGATGATAGCGTGATTGTATCCAATGGTCGCACTTTTTGTTAGATGCAGCTAAATTCGGCGGCTGTGAAATCATAACCATGTCCTTCACAAAGTCGTCTTCCTGAACGCAACTGTCCATCTCCTGTCCTTCTTTCGGTGTCTCACTTTTGCATGTGACTCTTCTGCGCGTGTCGGTTTTGTTGAAAAACGGAAAGCAGATAATTTCTTCCCTCGAAAATTGCAGCTGAAGCCCAGCACCCCAAAAGTGTGTCAGGCTTCTTTCACGGAACGATGTCAGGTGCGGGCTATTGGGAGCGCTAAGATGGCCATTGAGTTGTATTGAGACCCATTTAGAGGACTTCATGTCCCGTTTTGTGCGCACAACCGAATCGTCCAGTGGACGTTCCAGGCGGTAACGTCCTGTTGTTTGGTTGTTAAGGGCAGCTGGCATGCGCCCGGCCTGCCGCATTCTGACTAACTTCCTCCCTGTGCATATTTAAATTACAGTCCCTGTTTTACGATGTTGCAGGCACGTTTTATGAGTACTTCTTCTGGTTTGATATTATTTGGCCCTCTGGGTGTGACGAGGTGACGAATCCCTTTTCAATTGGAGACCTCGCATGTAAATAGGTTGGTTGATAGTTGTGCATTGAACCTGTAATTACAAAATCAGCTTCCACGTCATAGCTTGGTGTAGTAAATTAGGTACCATTCGAAAGCTCGGCCTTCGCTTTAAAAGCCGTCTTTGATGCACCTGTTTACTGCTGTTTTAGTGTATGAAGAATTTCTTTTTTGATAAAAAAAATCTAGCGGCAGTTTACTATGCTTCCGAAGTGTCTCCCCCCTCTCCACTCGCGTGTACCATGTGCTGAACTAGTGGAATGAAGATGTTTTTGAGCATCTCGTTGTAATAATGAGAAGACTTCCGATTGATGCTAGCTTTTCAACACACATCGTCTCTCATACATCATGGGGGTTCTCAAGTACTGATTTGTTAAAGACGTCACTTTTCACGTACGAACTTAAATTCTTTCGTTCCCATCGCTATGCTTGTTCAATATTCGAGAACTGGAGTTATTATACAATTAAATAATTAACGTTTATCAGGAGTGCGAGAGCAGCAGCACGAGATGGTCGATCTGTAGCGGCCTGGAGCTCATATTCGCTTAGGCTCAACAGTCTATATGCTTTTACATCAATTTACAAAAGCAAGATTTTGCAAAGGGTAGGACAATTTCAGCGTATGTAAGAAAACATCGTACTCTTCAGCACATAGGACGAACGTTATTGAAATTCTCACTAGATTCTTAAAGAGTTTGCCATTCTCAAGTTTCTATCTAACGACGGATACTTCAATATTATGAGTGGAATGAAGACATTATCATTGCCATCTTCGACAACCGCCTGCGTGAGGCACTTGAGGGGGAATGTCAGAATCAGAATTGCACGTTTCAGCATGACTCATAATCAGTGCAAACCGATGCAAACTATGTTATGTGAGCCTCAAACAAGTTCCCCCATCAGATCAGTTCGAAAAGTATTGCCAAAGAAAAAAAAGACCATTGAATTTACTGCACATTCCTAACGCAAAATTTTTGAAACATGCCGTTTGGATGAATAATATTACCTTGTCGGTTTGCACTCAAACTCCTAAAAGCTGAACTACGTTTTTAAAGTAACTCTAATGTCTTCCCGCTAATTTCGTCTCTGATGACCAATGGCCATTATTTTGTTGATAACTTAAATTATATATGCTATAGTTTGATGTTTTCTGGAAACCTTCGAGTGGGAATGAGTTATTCAATATTAATTTGTTTTAGACCAATTATCTAATCATGTTTACCAAATAATTTAGGTACCTTCTAAAATTTTAGACTTTGTCTAGATTGGAAAAAGGGATTAGAGAGAGGGAGAGTCAAGCTTTTTCCTAATAAGATAAAACCTAAAATATTCCGGCGCCATGATCCTTGAAAAAGTCTTCTTTACCTTTCCGCGTGTTACGACCCTGCTCCTTCCGGTGGATGAAAAGTTTTTGCGCCGACCAATATCACAAGGCTAAATTCAGTACCGCATTTATGAAGATGAAAAACTCCTTCTCGTGGTCTAATCTTCATCGTCCGAACGAGTGGAGCGATGCACAATGTATGTAGGCCTACCAAATGTCCAGTTTACCGAACTGTCGCAAGGCCTGATGCCGCTTACTGAACAGCAGTGGCAGTGAATGCAGCCGAGGGGTCAGTGTCATCAGGCTTGGCGACAGCCGAACGGTGCGGTAGCGGTACGAGGTATAAGGCGCGTGACATGCCGTAACTTGTTCAACTAACAATTAGCTAAGACGCGCGTGTGACGTCATCATTCTATAAAAGCAGTAATGGAATACTGAATCACGGAGGTGCACATGCTGTAAAATATTCCATCTCCAAAAAAAATTGAAGGTATACGGGGATAAGTCGCATCTTCGGAGTCCTGCAGAACTCGCCTTAAAACCACTCCCTCACCTTAGCTATGCCTCCAGCAGTGCAAACATTTGTAACATCTGGCTGACAGTACGATATTATGTTGGGACATAGGTAGGAAGGTTGCTGCAAGCCGCTCAGCAAGTGCAAGTTCATTTTACGTCAAGTACGGCGTAATATTGCAGAGACACTACGTTTGAAACTGTGTTAAACGGTAACCTATTATTACTTAACTTAAAGCGAAGTTCATCAAGTGGGTAGACTTAAATGAGCTGAGCTCCCAAATAACCTGCCTCAAGGGGAATCTAGCGACGCCATCTTGAAAATTTCGTATTTAGCGCATTACTTCAGGGCTACGATATCAAGAATCGGCCGCCGTCGATTTGCAAACATAATTATTACCTGATTATCAAAAAAGACCTACATAACTATCACCCATACCCAGAACATTCAAAAGCTCGTTTTTTTCATATTTCTACCCGTTTTAAATTTCGTGGTTGAAAGGTGATAGTTATGTGGGTCATTTTTTTGATATTCAGATAGGCAACGATTATGTTTACAAATCGATGGCGGCCGATTCTTGATATCGCAGCTTTGAAGTGAGTAATACGCCAAAAACTGATTTTTTCAAGATGGCGTCGCTAGATCCCCTTTGAGATATCACACAGCACTCAATGTTTTTTCACGATATTATGAATATTTGAAGTAATTCAAAGCGAGGATAATTCGTGGGATGATTTAGCAGACTTTTTAGAAAAATATTATAAATCCAGCAAGGGTACTTAGGGTTGAATCTGAAAAGTTTATCCTTTTTTTTGTTTTAGAAATGTAACTTCTACGTCCGTGAAGCCAACACCACCCATAACAGCACAAATTCCCGGACTTGGTTTAATAATTTGTGCTGAATTTGTGCTGTCGAATGCACCAAGTCCCAGAATTTGTGCTGCCACGCAGCCCGAGAAATTTCAAATTGAATTTGGGTGGTGCGGGCGTCACGCTAGCACCACC
>Ga0058701_10004053_pt1 | contig 11795 bp, 9 predicted proteins | sample AgamicOrMae_FD_97039 | JGI IMG/M metagenome (GOLD analysis project Ga0058701, IMG submission 97039) | Agave microbial communities from Guanajuato, Mexico - Or.Ma.e | ecosystem: Host-associated > Plants > Phyllosphere > Phylloplane/Leaf | place: Guanajuato, Mexico | collected 2012-06-04 | reverse complement strand
TTCTAAAAAATGCAGTTATCTTATTCTCCCAAGAAGAAATGACGTATTTGAAGTATTGCGTCGTGATTTTGAGGTTAATAGAGTGTAATATTACCTTGACCAGTAGTCCGCTTTATAGGTTAGCACAATAGGTTAATGTGAGTGTTAATTTGCAACGATTAGAGGTCGAAGTCTGTTTACCGATTTCGTTTCATGATAATACATGAAAGTTTTTGATGAATGGGATTATAATGGGATTATGGGACATATTGAGAACTCAGTTGATGTGCTACCACAAAGGTTGCGTTTAACCTTAAAGCTCTTTCCGGAGAGTTTTCTGTATTGGATCCTTGCGGCGGTGAGTTTATTGCTTTCCGTGGGATATTTTACCCGAATTCTGGGCGAAGAATCAGAAAAAAAAGTCAAGAGAGAAAGATTGACGAAAATCCGATCAGTAAGCAGTTTTTTGTAATTAAGGTATTGTATCGTGAAAATTGATTCTGGCAAACGTAGAGAAGTGTTTTTCCTGGTTCTGGAGTGACCGAATTCTAATCTATAACAAATACTTGAACCCGAGTTCGAGTTTCAGTGCACTGAAGTATCCCATCCTTAAATCTTTCCTCGATCCTGGGATGCTTCATTCAGTGTGGTGATGAGGCTATGGACTGTCAACATGAGGAGTTGTTTGATGGTACAAAGGTTAATTAAATTTGTGTAGATGCTAGATATTATAAAGGATGTGGTGTTGCAGGGTTGGTGATACCCCAGGCTGGTCCCCCACCCAAGCGTTCCCACAAGGACCCCGCAGCTCTTGCGAACTTGGCCCAATTGGCCGGCCTGAACCCCAGCCACATGGTAGCCTTCCAGCCTTACTCCGGACCCCGGCAAATCATCAGCCAGCTGAACGGCAAAGCCAGGATCGCTGTGACGCGCTCGGGCAGCGGCAACAAGCAGGTGCTCTCGTGGATGGAAGCGCCCGAAGAAGTCCTCTTCCACTCGACAGACGCCACAAAGTAAGTCCAACCTCGCGGTCGAAGCGTCAGCTAGCAATTTAAAGGTTGCAGATTTCACGTTCCACCTTTTGCTGCCGAGCTTCGAGAAGCAAAAAGAACCTAACCTATGTTTGCCAAGGTGTCGCCGCGCCGTTTCGTGGCGGCAGCATTGTTCTGTCGTTTAGGATAACGGCGCCCCCAGGCTTGGCAATGGCCGAACGAAGTGATAGCAAATCAAGGCACCAAACGTACAAGGGGGGTGCTACAACTGTCCGCCCCAGATTTTCTTGAAATTTTCAGGACCGCAAGATAGCGGTATGGAAAGATATTCAAGCCCCAAACTTGTTGCCGAAATTCTTTTTTTCTGCCTTAAAAATGGCGTTCAGTTTTGAACAAAAAATATTTATTTAGACATAATTTAAAATCAATAATCATTCCTTTTAGAGCACCTAAAAGTATCGCCCTAGGCTGAATTTTTGAGGATTTTGCAATATTTCCAGCCGTTTTCAAGATATTAGCAATTTTTTGTGTTCTTACATTTTTTGTTCAATTTTTAACGCTGTTTTCAAGGTAAGAAAATTGCATTCTGGCAGCAAGTTTTAGGCTTGGGTATCTTTTCGTATAACTATCATAAGGTTCTGCAAGTTTCAAGAAAATCGAAAGCGGCAAGTTAAGGTTTATCCCAGTTAGCTTAACCTAAGTTAACCTAACCGTAGTTAACCTTTAACCTAAAACCTAAGTTAACCTAACCTAACTTAGCCAAACGTAACTGAACCCAACCTAACTCTACGTAACTTAATTCAACTTAACGTACCCTAACGTATAACCTAACCTTTTTATGATGCGCTGTTGATGTCATCGTGAAAAGTTAAGGGGGGTTGGAACACAAGAGGTAGAAAATGCTATCATGAAAATGTTCCATTGAGCTTCAGCGGCCTCTGGCTTGTTCTGAGTATTAAAGCAGTCTTCTCTAAGGGCCATATCGCATTCGGAGTCTGTGTCCACTCCTTCGTCCTGACGATGTTTCGGACTGTTTGCAGGAAGCTGCGGCGGCAGTTGACTACTCCCGAGCTGCGGCGTGCTGCCCGGAAGCCGTGGAGAAAGCTGACCGTGAAGGGCATGGAGGACATGGTTGTGACCCTGGATTGACCCCAAGCCGAGCCACAGCCAGCTCGCAGCCCGATGCTATTCGCGGGGTCTAAAGAGCGGACGCCGGCAGGCGGGTCCATGCCTTCCGTGTAGCACCAGCTCCGTTGGCCGATAAAGGCTGTGGCGACCTCGTCGATGCCTGGCTTTGATGAGTGCGGACAGCCCGGAGTTAAACTCTGGCTGGGTGTGGTGGACTTGGTTGCAAGCGCACCACCGTCTGGATGTGCTACGAGGTCCAATTCTTCGTAATATCTTTCAGCAATCTTACACATGTGTTTTCAAGAATCTGTGGTTTTTTGTCCTGGTCCGTAAAGGCACTCCATGAACTATCTTCGGTGACATTTCTTCTCTCGCATGGATAGTCTGGTGCGAAAATCGTGGCCAGGAAGAACGTAATGTACAGCATAAGATGACTAAGTGTTGCTTTATCTTTAATTTTTCTTTCGTGGCACCACCATTATGATTATTTTTGGACGGGAATGAATGAACTTTGAGGGGGTGGGATGTAAAATATGTGAACGGCTGCAGTGGTGCTACTATGGTGATACTTTGTCATGACTTTGTCCGCCTCCCGACTCTGTCATGTACCACCCCTACTCTTTTCGTTGCGTGTCACATAGCTGTAACCCGTCACCGTCTCAGTCTCAGACGTTCGCAAGTAAAGTATCTTGCTGGAAAATTGTCACTTTCTATGTATTTTTAAAGCAATAACCTTGTATAATTTCTCTCTCGAGTCTTACCATCGGTTGCAACGTACGTAATGTTACTTTACTTCCAGACCCTCTTTGCCGTAGGGATACATGCAAAACAGAAAAATGCACAAAGCGTTGTCCCGCCAGAGAACAAGAACCGTTTCTGTTCGCGTAATTTGCGTACATTTGTCTTACGGATGTGCATGGTGCCCCAGAGTGTAATTCTAGATCTATTTTAGCACAAAACTATTTTTTCTAGGTCGTTATTTTCCGGTTTTACGTGCCTGGGTACTTGTTTAGTGAACTGGATGACCGACCGTTTTCTTTTAAATGCCTAAAGAGCGAACGTTGTGCGTGCGGTTGGTAACTCTCGCTTGACTCGTAACGTCCGTCATGTAAAAAGTAGTATTTTTAATTTTTATAAATTTAGGTCTTACAGTTGTGTCACTTTTATTTTTTATGCCCAGTGTGGCTCCGTGCAGCGTGCAATCCATTTGTAAGACACGTTTCACTCCGTACCTAAAACAAAGAACCAGGGGAGTGAATTTTCTTTTTTTTCTTTTTAAAGATTATACAAAGTGAACAATCCTCCTCCTTGTCATTTTATTTCCTTTCTCTTCTCGTCAATAACATTGATTCCTTTCCTTTCGCCATACGGAAACGCCCCCAAAGCAAAGTTGAAAATTTCATCGACGTTTCATGTAAGAAAGATTGAAAGACTGGATGATATGGGAGTGCGACCTCCCTTTTGGGATGTTTCATGACTATTACTGGTCAGCAATTCATTTATACTTAGGAATATTCTATCTGTGTAGGCGTAATTTAAATGTGGCTGAACATCGTTTCATTTTTGGTAAGTGAACAGGTTACATCGTATGTGTTTATCTAAATAGTGATTCTATTCGCTTTTTACAAGTCTCATCTATTGTTGTTAATTTGAATGCACCTGTAGAATCCCGCATTTAAAATTAATGTTCGAATAAATGTCAGCACAAAGCAAACTTAATTAAGCAATCAAGGAAACGAGTTTTGTATTCAAATATATTCCTATTTTTTAAAAAGTCGTATAGTCCATCAGTATTGAATTTTTAGGGAAGGGGTGAAACGAGGTCGATATATCACGAAGTAAGTTTTCATTTTGCTAAACGAACATTGTCTTTCACTAAACTTGCTACTCGGGCGGAATTTCTTTCCCTTTTTCATTTGACAATTTGCATGCGAGGTAGATTAATTTTTTTCTGGAGAAATCTCAGACGTTGTTTCAAAATTTCATTTATATAGGTATTTATATCCCTGATCTACGACATGCCCAATCCTTTTACTGTTTTGAAATCGTCACAAGAAAGACAGTTTTTCTTCTTTTAGGTGCGTCGTCCATTTTCACCATGCGGTTCATCAGCGAAAAGACTATCTTCATTTCCACACCTTCTATTTTGTAATCTGCATGACTGTTGTTATATATTTTACACTGCCGTCGGCTGCTACTGAATTTGTATTGACTCTTTAAAACACTGTACTTTGTGTTTTAGTTCCTCGATACCTGGTACAAAGTGCTCCTTCTCAGTTTTGTTTGACTATGATTGATTGTTTGGCCTTTGTTTGAAATGTAATTTATTCATTAATAACAATGAAAGAAAGTTTTTTTTTTTACTTATTAACCTATTCTTAATACTATATTTGCCCGTGTATTGGAGCCAAACTCAATATCTCTGCAAAGTGGTCTGTCGATTGATCTTAAGTCGGCGATGTGCGATCTCGTCTGTACAAGTTTATTAGTGCAGCATCATCTCATATATATGAGATATATCAACATTATATATCAACTGTTAAAGACTAAGAAAAAAAGAGATATATGATCATTATATATCAACTGTTAAAGACTTACAACAGTTTCCAACCCTGATCCTAATCGATTGCCCCGCCCCAACTTTATACCGAAGAACTCTTGTAACATATTGGGCAAGAAGTGTGCTCAAGGCCGTAATTGTGATTTGGGTGCGTCTATGCTCAATCTTATTTTCTCGAAGTGAAACACTGTGATGCCAACTTTCTGTGCGAAGAAGCTACCGAAGTTAACCATCGGTGCAGTATGTTTCGGAACCGTTTTCGATGCGTTTATATGGAGACTGCTCGTCAGCTGCAGGAATCACTTTGGCAGGTAAACCAACCACTTTCGTCTCTTCTATTTAGACACGCATTCCTTAACAGCTCTCATTATTGCAAAATGTTAGTTTTTGTTGTTTTTTTTGTTTATTTTCGGTGAGAAGAAAATTTTTCTTTGCGCCATGGAATGAAGGGAAACAAACGTTCAGAAGGACCGAGTTGGAGCGTTTAATATTGGCATGTGTCTAATAGGTAGGCCTATTCTTCATCTCTCGAAAAATCCTTAACAAGGAGTAAATGTTGGGATGATGACGGCGGGTCGTTAAAAGACTAAAGCGTTTTTATTTTTACAAAACCGGTCTAATTTAAGATATAAAATATCGGTATTTCTGATACGTGGTTAATTAAACAGTTCCGAATCCCTAAAAGAATTTTCGTGAGGCCTCTTTAAAAGCCGTCATTGTCTACGCCCTTAAATTCTCAAGTATCCAAGACAAGTATGACATTACTCTCGTGTAAACGGAGGGTAATCCTGCCGTGCCACAAGGCATATCTGCTCCGAAAGAAACGATTCCGACGATGAAGTTTACGGATTGCGCGGTTGGGCTGTTGCCCGAGTCGATCTTCGTTAAGGGTCCCCCGCTGTCGCCTGAACAGACGTCATGACCCTCGTTGCCACCGGCACAAATCTGGTTCGTTGTTAAGGGTAGGTTGTAGGGCGCAGCACGTTTAAGGCAATCTGTGTGGTTAATCAGCTGGACGAAGGTAGTTTGGATGATGTTGCTGCCATTGGAATGACCTGGAAATGAGTCGCGATTAGAACCGCACATATCCGCGGAGCTGAATTCATGTTTATGCGAATGAGTGTGAGACTTACTGTAGTCAGTTTTACCCCAGCCGGCGATGGTGTAATTCTTTCCACGGAAAGTGACATCCAGAGGTAAACAAACAGGCTTAATTGTATCTGTAAAAGATAGCAGCGTTTAGTGAGAGGGGCTTGTGATGACGCGATTCAAGAAACGCTGTTGAGGCGATTTTATATTCGACGGAAATAGAACGTCAAATACGCTTCAAAAATTAAAATATCTCAAGTCAGTGTCTCCTTCCCGCGCTGTCGCCTTACTTGAATATTGCCGAATGCGAGTTTTGAGGCGAATCAAAGCGATATCGTGGCTGAGGGTTGACCTGCTGAAATTGGGATGAATTATGACTTCTTCCGCTTCTTCTTTTCTGACTGGCTCCGCTGGATTCTCACGAGTGCCGTCAGGATCCTTCGACAAGTCAAACTCGCCGAGCCGCACCTCCGCTCTGCCAAACCAATCAATGAGTAATTACAATAACGTACCGGTACTGAGAGCAAAGCCTTGTACTTACAAAACGTTTTGAGTTGTAAAGCAGTGCGCCGCAGTAAGAACGTAACGGTCATTGATAAGCGATCCGCCACAAATGAAGTTGATCGTCGTCTTGGGCGGTGCTGTAACATTAAGTGATAATGTTATTTAAATAAGTGATTTCAGCCAAGTTTCTGAATCCCCGCAGGCGGTGCCGTAGGAGCCTTGAACCCAACTATTCTTATCATATTTCGTGGATTTTTTTTCCCTGCGTGATACTAACTTCTGAATCCCAAAAGTGCCATCCAGGGGAATTGTCCTGGCTGTGCATCTTTCCCTTTCGTAATGCGGCTGTCGACGTAAATGGGTCCGCAAGTGTCCTCGTCGGGAAGGAGTTCAGTCTCTTTTTGTTTCAACTTTGACAGAGGTGTCGATCCAGGTGTTCCCAGACGTATAGGCGGACCTCCGTACCTGTACAGTGCAGTCTCATTAAGGTACCGGCATTCATTCAACGATGTCAAAAGGGGACAGTGCTCTCTGCCGGCTGACATAAATAGTCGTTTTTGGAAGAGGTGGTACCGTGTCGCCGGATAGGATAACCCTCGGATATTATTACCCTTCATAGGCAAGGGGGTAGCTATATCCAAGGACAGTATTACTCCCATAGGCAGGTGGTAATAATATCCAATCATATTACTACCCCCATCATCATATCCGGGGGGTAATCATATCCGGTTACACACAGAGGAGGAGTAAGGGGGTCAAAAAGTGGCCTAAAATAGGACACGCAGTATGTGGATGGCCTTTAATTCGTACCGGTAGTTACTCACCTCCCACTCTCGTACTCAACGGGTCGAACAACTTCCGATTTCGTTTTTCCCGCCAATTTCGTAGACGCTGGCGTTGCTCGCGCGAGGTTTGGCACCGGGGGCGGCATCCGGGGGTGCTCGCTGAGAAGCAGGTACCCATGAAACGCTGCTGGCAGTCCTTCGTCAAAGGTATTTTGCACAGGCTCCCTCGTAACACTCGATTTCGCGGGAGCAGACGTCTTGGGAAAAGAGATCCGGGGTCCAGCGTTTTGCGAACGGGGGGCGAAATCGGCGGAGACAACTGCCACCACCGGAGGGCAGCACATGCGCCCCGACCCGCACGACACGTAGATACCTCCAGGGGCACAGTCCCCCGCATTGATACATTGGTCTGGAGGAGTGCACGTTGTCGTAACAGACCGGCTATTCGGATCGATTCGGGTTGGCAGAAATTCGGACGTTCGTATTACCGCAACGGAGCCTCCTCTACCTGTACTCTCCGTAGACCTTACACGGGTAGATACCTCCCTGTATGGCCCTTCGATGTCAGAAGCTCGGAAGGTGTTGATGGGACCAGGATCCACTCGAAGTGGGACTTCGTAGGTCACAGTCATCCGAACGGAAATATCCGAGTTCGGGTCCATTCGATGCTGTGACCCACGTGTGTCTGAGGCACCAAAGGCGGACGCGGGGAAAACCACTGAAATCAAGCAAACCACAAAATTCCTTAACTTTTAAAACAATATGTTCCTAAGTACGCGAGTCAGCAAGTAACTTACCGAAAGATATGAGAGTCAGGAGTGGGAGAAGAAACCATGGTAATGACCTTTGGTACCGATGTGGGTTCATGAATCTCCCCCTTGACTCTATAGCACAAAGGAAATTAAACTTCAATTAATTGGTTTCAGGTTACCCGTAGAGCCCTTAATAAGACCGATAAATACTATTTAGGGATCTAGTTACTGGTACCGTTGTGCTCTCTTTGTTAGTTTTGAAAGTTACATTTTCTTCCTCGATTTTTCCACCCTCGCACACCCTTTCATTGCATTACGATGATTAGCGATGTACAACTGCGTAGCTTAGGTTAGGTCCTAGCTTCGCTGCGTCCGTTCGGCTATCGCCAAGCTTAAGCGCGCTTATTCACACAGCCTCCGATTGGCTGCTGCCGCCAAGAACTGCGTCAGCGGCTTTAGGCTTTTGGTAAGGCTAAGGTTATGTTAAATGCCCTTTGCCCCGCTCTAATGTCGCTCGGCCCGGCTTGGTGGAACGAAAGGGTAGAAAATACAATTGGAGCCAATATGGCGATGTTAGGCAACATGGTAGCACGGAAGCAAGGAGTGTTGCCTACTCTTTCCATTAGCGCAAACCGTCACCGACCATAAAATCTTATTCAATAACTGATAAGTTAATGATCCCTACTTTTTTCAGAGCTTTTCTTTCAACATTGAGTCAGTATCTACTTTGGAATGAATAAGAGGAAAACACGATTTTATCGAAGATCTCGATTTCTTAATCTTTAATCACTGGACATTTTTTCCTTGTTCGGGTCATTCACTCATGCGAAGTCCCGAACAACCATATTACTGTCGATTTATGTATTCTACGCAGGGCCAGAAAAGAACCGTGTTGGCTTATTTAATATTCTTGAAGTATCCTCGATTTGTGCTCGCGCGCCTCAAGGTTCTGGAAGGTGGACAACTGTATTTTCTTTTACCAAAAGAGTTTGGCAGAAAAACGAAGGAAAATAAATGGTCCTGCGGAGGGAGCTTGGTTTTTGGTGAATGCTAACGCGTATGCTGATGAAGTCCGCACTGGTTACGCTTGAGGTGATATGCGTTACGTCACATTGGATCTGGAAAATTAAGCTTGTCCGGTGATACAAGGCTGCAGTGGCCGATACTTTGATGGGAGCTAATCTGATGCAGATCGGCGGGCGCAGCAAACTTGCTGGCCAAAGTCGACACGTTTTGTTTTCTTTTTTTTCAGCTATTTCCATGTCATTTTTTGATTATGCTATATTTAACGCGCTGATGTGTGTTTAAAGCATGTTGCCTAGACTGGGTTATTAAAGATACTGGTTTCATCAGTATTTCATATCAGTTTCATCAGTGGCGGTATTTTCATCACGATAAGCCTTATGAACCCCTATTCGCCGTTAATAGTTACCGGTACCTTCTTTAAGGATATTTTGAATGAGCCTTCATCCTGTGCGTTTTGCTGATAAGAGGATGACAAAGTGACATTATTTGATTTCTTTGATACTCTTTCGTCCCAAATGTTCATCACCTCATCAAACCTTTGTGAAGGAGTTTTTATTTATTTATTTATTTATTTTTACTTACGAGAGGTAATTGGATATGCGACTCGATGGATCTTTTAAGTGACAAGAGAGATGTCAGCATACTTGGTGCGGGAAACCACCAGCAGGCTTCGCACAAATCCTCGCTCCAATCGCTTAATTTTGCCGACAGACATACTAGAAATAACCTAACCTTACCTAACTCATACATAGATAAGACGTCTACCAACTCGTATACTGGTAGGTGTCGCGCGGTCATTTTCTCTGCGAATAAAACTTGGTTTTCTTCATAAGAATCGGTACGGTACTTGCATTAGTCTTCTATTTTAGCGATGTGCACCCAGTCGCTTCTGGACAATGAAAATAATTCGCTTTAATTACGCACCTTCCGTATCGCAAGCAATGGAAAAGTTAGTCATGGTCACTCGCACGGGGAAAAAGCTCCCGGCGCTTCACATCCTGCTCATTTTCGATCAAAACTCGTTGCGTCACTTCCAGCTTGGATCCAGTGCATATTCCGCCATCACTTGAAAAAGTTTTGCCGCCGATGATTGTATTATAATTAATTGGACTTTGTAGAGAACGCGCACACGTCACAGTTGTAATCACTCCGCGCAGCCAGCGGGGTCACCGAGGTTTGTGATGGTCGGCAAGTCTACGACTGACAGAGCTGTGCGATCGCGACGGCGGGCGGCCAGTCTGCAGATTGCCTCTCTTTTCTGCGAAAAGTGGGGAACGATGCGGCGCCACGCCGCTGACGTAGATGGCTGGGAAACACCGATCGGTGCTCTGGTCACACTTGACAAGGTAGAACAGGGCTAGAAAAGACAAATGCAGAAGGCAAAAGATCCATTTTCTTAACACTCTTGAGAAAAGTAGAAACGGGGCATATTTCCTCGTGCTTTTTTTTCCGAGTAAAAAAGTATGCTCAGTGAGAAACGCGGCTGTTAGAATCGACGCCTGTTCGACGTCGACGCGGAAGGTCTGACAAAGTCGACTTAATTTCAAAGGATCTGTCACTTGACGTCGTTACGACGTCGAGACGATGTCGGAATGGCATCAGTCTTTTGGTTGGCTGTAAAGCAGTTTTATAAAAATTAGTCAAAAATAAAATAAAGTTTTGACTTGATTTTGTTTTTAACCTGGCTTCAGCTTTAATGTATCGACATCGAATATCGACGTCGATTCGACCTACCGTTTCTCATTGGGTGATTGGCTCCTTTACCGGTAAATCAATACCGGTAGCAGGCCAACTGGGAGGAAGGTTAAAGCCTCTGAATAACAGCAATGATAGCTTTTCCAGACGGAAGGATATGTGTAGCGGTATTAAAAAAGGACACCGCAATGAGAAATCCTGATTTTACGTAAATATCCACCGTTTAAGTGTTTTTGTTTTTTCCCCACTAGTATTCGCACAGCATATCCTCCTCGATTTGATCGGTGTAACTAACAAGAGTAAGACCTACTACCAAGGAGTCTTCTTGCAAGTACTCCTGTTTAAGAAAAAATGTCGGGTCTTGAGCTGATGATAAGCCACCATAAGAAATACGTTTTCGTAAAATAAACAGGGGAAGAAAAAAAGTTGACTGGGCAGTTAACAGTATTTGAAGTGACATGGTGTCAGCACCGACCGAAAACTGTCAGACGAAAAACTGAGATTGCTGACTTATGGCTTTTCCTTGTGACTCAAAGGAAAAAAAAAATAGAAACATTTTAGAATCTGTGGTAGTGACGTCACCGTCCCTCGCCTGGTTCTGCCCCCTACACGTTTTCTAAAACTGCTATTTAAAACAATAGACTTCAAGTATTCATATATGCAAAGCAAAGGGGAAAAAAACTCCGATGTCGTATGCAATCCAGCAAAACCCACGGCTATGCGGTGGATCAGTTTATGAAAAATATATTTATGCGCATGAAAACATGCGCTCTACTTGTGGATGGGTAAGCCACCCGCCTAAACTTTCAAAAGTTCACATTATGGATAATTTTATTTTCCATAATCCCAGAGGAGGCTAGAGCATAACCATACACATAATTTTATGGTTTCTTTTAGACTTTATCGTGATTAAACGTATAAGTCGTATCGAACAATCATACCGAGCGCTCTTCGAGCTAGTTTTTCCACCTCTCCGTCATTTTCAAATAAACCCGCGAAGATGGTGGTCACTGCGGTCTTTGGAGTCATTACGTAAAATCACTTTTAATGTACGGTTTCACCTACAAATGCTTTCAAAAAAACTCTTGTCAAAATGGAAACAGGTTTTAGAGTCAATGAACACAAATAATGAAGTTTCGTACATATTCATCGTGACCAGATCCACAGACATGATGGATGTTCAAGAAAGCACCTGATCGAACAACTTGTTATTGTTTTTGTTTAGATTGCGATTTACAGTCCCCAACTGCGACCCAAACTCTTTCTTTGTGACAGAAGATATACT
>Ga0058701_10004052_pt1 | contig 11796 bp, 5 predicted proteins | sample AgamicOrMae_FD_97039 | JGI IMG/M metagenome (GOLD analysis project Ga0058701, IMG submission 97039) | Agave microbial communities from Guanajuato, Mexico - Or.Ma.e | ecosystem: Host-associated > Plants > Phyllosphere > Phylloplane/Leaf | place: Guanajuato, Mexico | collected 2012-06-04 | reverse complement strand
TGCAAAGAAAATGTTTTAACATCCTTCATTTTTTCCTTGTACGAAACTATCATATAGTTTGTTCTAAACGGTTTACTCTTCAGTCATTACCGGGCAAAGCCACCTTGCCCTAAAAATGCTTGTTTTTAAGAACCAATATTCTACAGGCTAAGCGCATGTAGAGTGTTTTCCACGAACGGTCAGTTTTCCTTGACTATGCGATTAATAGTAACCTACAAAGTAATAGCAAATATCAATTTTCAGAGGGCACTAACGCAACTACAAAAAAAAGAAAAAAAAACTTTAGTCCACAGCTCGGCGACGCCGTTTTTCTGTCATCCAGAAATAGCGGCGTCAGGCATTTATTCTTTGTTTATCGCTAGGAATGAATATATAGGTACCGTGAAATGATTTCCCCGCATAGTTGCTGAGCATTATAATTACAGCATGGGTTTCTCCCGCTGGCAAATTACACTAGACACATTTACGAAACAATATTATGATCTCACGAAGCGAACGGAGACTGCCTCGCACGCAAGTTTTCTTTCAGATCCCCGCGTGGGAGATTTTGGACTCTTGGGCGCCACGTTGTCCACGACATTAAGTATCTTCGGGTCACTAAAATTTTCTGCATCATCGGAACCAAGGTCTTCCTACACTAGGAAATTCCAATGTTTGAAATAAATTCCCCTCATTGCACGAAATGCCAAACAGTAGATCTCCTGTAACTTTAGCCGGAATCCTAAGCGCCCCCTCCCCTAAAAAATTATGGCTAAATGAGTTTTTCTGCTTTGAGGGTTTAGTTCTAAAACCTAGCGCCATTCTGTCTATTTTTACTCAGGGTACGAGATCGTTCTACGAAGCACATTTTTTTCTTCCTCTATGAACGACTTACACGAATTTATTCACTGAGAAAAGTGGGTTAGTAAAGTTTACTAAAAATTAATAAAAATAGCTGAAAAGTGCGACAGTCAAATTTGGCTAGTAAACGCTTACAGGTTTGCTAGTAAACGTTATCGTTACACAATTCTGTTAACAGTAACGTTTACTGGCCAATCCAGTAACGTTTACCAGCCGAGTTGGCTGTCGCCTGTTGAACTATTTTTTTAGAAAACTTAACTAAAGCGGTTTTCTCCGTATTTACCTTGTTTAAAAAAGGGTAAAAAAATTTGGAAATAAACACTGCGTACAAAACAATATTAACAATAGCCCATGTTTTGTTTGCTACATGGGATCCGAAAAACAAAGTTTGGAGAAAAAAAAATTAAAGGATGCAAACAATAAAACGCCAAATCGCGAAGACGTACTGTACCAAGGATGAGCTTGTTCGTCTTGTTAGTTTAACTGGCTAATGGGTTGATCGAAAGCTGGTTTTTAAATTCTTATTTGGAAAAAAAAACAAAAAAACTGGTAGCTATAGGTGGAGGGGGAGTGCGAGTATTAATTTTATGCTATGATAAGATTGTTGTGAAGAACGGCGTTCGGCTTGCAAGAGCTTTGCTCGGGAAGGATTCCCGCACTGGTTGCCTACGTGCGCTACGAAATCTTGATAAACCTTGCCGTCTAAGAGAGTATTTCAATGCCAGATTGCTTTCAGTGCCCGGAATTGAGAGTATTTTGCCTAAGAAGGGTGCTCATACACATAAAATTGATCCATCGCAAAAAAAAAATAAAAAAATGGGTTAGTGATCTTCACGCCTCAGCGGAGCTCTGGCTCAGAGGATATATACGGTACATGCATGGATGCAATTCTTGGAATCAGGCGGTTTCCTTGCATCTATTATCAAATGGAAATTATACTTCGAAAGGATTCGAGGGGGAAAAAAAAGAAGGTTTGGAAACCTGCGCTATTTAAATGTTTTGAATTTGCCTCTTTCAACTGGTCAAAATGCTGAATTTTAAATACATAAACAATAAGATAAACACAAAGGAAAATTCCAACAAGACCGAATCTTGAAACTGAGCGATCACACGTCTACCCTTCATTGTAACAAAGCCCTTCTTGTTTCGATGTTGATTAGCAAAGTCTCTTCAATGAGGCGTGTACTTCAACACTATGTCCCCTTAAAACATCCGCTCTCCTCTGATCTGTGTCAACTAAATGCGATTTAAAATGGTTTCTAAGCTTCTTCCTTTTTTAAAATTATTTTTATTGTCATTTTAATGCACTGATACACAATACGAAACAGAAGGAAGTGACCAACGTCGAAAGGCACAGAATGTCCACCAAAGAAGACTTCGACGAGCACTATCGAAAAGAGACTTATCTTGAGTCGTCAATGTGTGGAAGGTCCACAATCAATTAAACGAGAAAAAGTACGATGTCAACGAACACCTCCATGGGACATGGAAGTAAGATAAGCCCTTTTATATATTTGAGTTATATTTGACATATACGCGTAGTGTTTCATGGGTCCTTTGCGATGATTTCAATTCAGTACGATTAGAAACCTTGCTGATATAAATTTAACTTGAGTTGATTCATCGTCTTAAAACTGCGTTGTGTCGGTTTAATTAGCATTGGCCGATCGTCTTTGACATTTCCTCCGAATGATGCGATGAGTTTTACGTCGGTCGGTCAACAACAGCAGCGCAGCAGTACGGTTAACGTTGGGAACGGACAACTTGGGCATCGGCATGACCATTGGCTATTGCCAATAATTCGTTTTACTGCCACAATTAAAGCGCTTCGCGTATTCCCTTAAATGGTTCCAGCGGACCACCCAAAGAACGCAGAGCGAGTACCCAACCACGGACCCAATAAACCACGCCAATACTACTTCAGAACAGAATGCAATTTAGCTGAAAGAAACCAGTTTAGTCGTGATATAACCTGTTACGACGAGCCACATTGTTCTCGTAACGACCGAAAAATCGTTTATAACGTGACAGTAAATGTTACCCGATCAACCAATATACGTACGCCAAATAAACTTTAGACTCTGCACTCTAAACTTTAAAGGCTACAGTTCCTTTCTCTTCGTCATATATTTGTTATATATTTTATATATTTCATCATATATTCGTTATATATGTCTTCTTTCCTCTTCGTTATTTCGTCAGCAACCTGCGCGGGCTGATAGCCTACCGAGGCACAAGGCGCGTTCGTAACGAAAAATTAACCCATCATTGTCAAGATTGACGACGTTTACTTTTCCGCATTTAGCAGCCGGCTTCCGAGTAAGTAAGCGGTATAAGACTTACTCGAAAACAGTCGAGTGAAGCATTGCCAAAGCAGAACAAGCGATAATATCCCTAACGTTTATCTACCTGTGGTTGTACTTTTGATGTGATCCTCTCAATATGACGGAAGATTGAACTAGGTTGCATTACCAGAAAGAAAACATAAATTTCCATTGAGCGATAAATCGAGAATGTACCGATATATCACCACGTTCTGCTTGTTCCATTTTATTGCGGTTTTCAGTCCACCGTAAAGTATATTAAATGAGTTCTATGTACTAACTTTTTACCTCATTGTGGCATAGAAAAGTTTTTATAAGAGTCTGGGTTTGAAAACTGCAAAGGAAGGCCTCAATAAAATGTAGGACAGATCTTCTATATTATATTCCTTAAATTACCATAAAGACATAAAATATAGAACTGACCAGAAGGGGATTGCCACAACTGTCCACCCCAGATTTTCTTTGAATTTCCAGGGCTGCAAGATAGCGATACCCACCCACGCCCCAAACTTGCTGCTGAAATTTATCTGTACTACTTTAAAAGTAGCGTCTGATTTGGAACAAAAGAAAAATATTTCTTCAATTGAATTTAAAACTAATAACCAATACTTGAAGAACACTTAAAAGTAGCGTCTATGGCTGAGATTTTAAGGGTTTTGCAATATTTCTAGCCATTTGCAAGATATTGGCTATTTTTCGTGTTTCTTAACGGCATTTTTAAGGCAGAAAAAAATGCATCCGGACGGCAAGCTTTGGACTCAGGTGTTTCTCCATACGACTATCTTAAAGTCCTGAAAGTTTCAAGGAAATCCGAGGCGGCAAATTAAGGTACTCCCCTTGTTAGCTCAGCGATTTGACGTTTCTTTGGTACTTGTGATTGACTGGGTTACGAACGTAATTAAAATCAAAGCGAAAATGCTTGAAATTCCTCCATCATTTTCACGAATCAATGCGACGAAAAAAAAAGGCAAGAGACTGGAAAAACAGCCGAACCTTTACTCTGTCGGCATTTACTAATTCTTCCACATCTCCCTCATCTTCAAAGGAGCCCACACGTTGACCCCCTACCTCTCTACGAGATAAAGCAATTGCTCCTCTGTACGAGCAGTAAGCACCCGACCGCACCTCGTGCCAGCTCTGAAGTGCCTTTTAACTCCGCAAAGAAATAAAAATCGTTAAATCGTTTCAAGAGGTAAGCAGTAAGTAAAGGCATCCGCACGCCCCTCTTTTCAAAGGTGTCCCCATTTAGTTTAGCAAATAAAATAACCCACGGGAGGTGGTGTTTACTTGAGTCCCCCCCTGCCCTGTAGTTGGACGCCCGATCAAACCCGAATGCCCCCGACCCACTTCCCTTCCACTTGACGTTTGCTCTGACGCCGTTTTTCAGGCTGCGTGTTGATTGAATAAAAGTTCGGTTCTGTTATTTATTAGGGCGATGCCAGAGTTTAACCGCAATGGTACATTGCGTACGGAAGTGGCGTATACACGCTTGGTAATCTAATGTGGCTGGATTCAAAGAAACCTGAGGGAAACTGCCCCTTTGATCGTCTGGATCTTTCGTCGCGTTTGCGTCAGGCCTAACAAAATCACTTTTTTTATAATTCATTTTATTTAGTAATCTGGTAGGAATTATTTGTATATGATTCTATTGGTGTTTATTCATTCCAAAAAAGTATCATCCGTAGAAAGTCGCTGAGAGCAAAGTGCCGTACCTCGGAAAATGGCATTCTAAGCCAAACCCTAAAGACTATCAGCAACTGATGGAAACGTTGCTTTTATTTACAAGCCAAGAAAAAACAAAGCCCTTTGCCTGTTGTGCATTTATTCATACAGGTTGTCTTGCGTGAGCCCGGAACTAAGGGTTAGTAGGCAGTATCCCAAATCTGTGATAAGCAGTGTGAGCTTTAAAAAGCTTCATAGTTTTTACAAGTTAATGTTAAAATGACACCAACGCTCCGCTGCATGTATGTGAACTATCAGTGTTTTCCCAAGAGTTGCATAAGACTTGTTCATTTAGGTACTGGATACTTTTATTTTCTGAAAGTCATTAAGTACCAGTACTGAAACTTTTACAAGTGAGCAGTGTTGCAAGGAGGTGAACATCTTTGTTTCAAATGAAACATCGACGATTCTTTCCGAACCAACTTTTCGTAGCATGTATTACGGAACATAGATAGTCTACCATACTTTAATGGCTGGATTTTATAAATTCATGCGAAACAAAGTACTGGCCAACTAACGAAAAGATCGTCAAGCCTTCAGCTGCTTTCTTTTTAGCAGCAGTTATTACCGTCGGGAAAAGACCAGCAGCCTTGGTGACAACAAAGTATAGCGATGTCAAAGCGGGGCACAGGCCGTCTAAAGAAACCTGTTACGCAGATCCTCATTGTTCATTTTCATGAAGAAAGCGAAGATTGAACAGATGGGAAGCGTAAAAACGATTTCTGATAGCGTTCTTATATTATGTAGGTGACTTTACTAGTGGTTAGTCTTCGGTAAATCGTTGACGAAGTTTAAAACATAATATTTAAAATTAGATATTTGTGTTTGCAGGCTACCAATATGCTCAAATTCAAAGTTGAGAAAAGTGATACTACATGGCACCGCCAGACGTTTAATCATTCTCAGAGTGGCTCACTTGGAAAAAGCTGAAACGCCCTGATTGTTAGATGAGATTGCTTTTTTATTTTTTCCGGGATTTTTTCTTTTTTTTCACGTGGAATCAATTATATTCTACTGGCATAATCGATTCACATCTAAAGCGTATGCTATCGCATAAATAAGGTTTATGCAAAAATTTTCACTCGATCCTGTTCTTATTCCTAGCATATACATTTTCAGACCAACTCCTTCTCCTATATTGTACGATAAGAACGTACTCTCAAAACTACGCAGATTTCTTAATTAATTTATTTTTTATCAAGGTCGCTGTCTTTGCATTTTTTTGATTTTGTCCTTTTCATTAACTTTTTGTGTCAGTTTGAAAGGTATCAACGACAAAAACTACCTTCCAGCGTTTACAATGTCCCATTGCAGGTCTAACGTAATGCATACTATGATGTATTTTTGCGCGAGAGTCAAGCTTGTCGATAAATTGTAAACAGGATGAGTAATTAAAAGCCCACGGAAGGATTCTTTAAAATGCTGGCTAAAAATTTCTCCCACGATTACCGGCACAAATAGCACGGGCACAAATCAACGGTTGGCATCAGCCTGCCGCGAAGCTTAAAAGAGCGCATTAATTGAACTCGACAGATGGCACACACGTAATGAAAATGCAAAGACCGAAACGTCTCGGAAGTAGTTTTCAAGAGCTGTGGAAATATTCCCAGGAAAGTCGTGTACACTCATCATAACGTTGCCATCGACAGGTGAAAAAATATTAGAAAGACAGGACAAAATCAAATTCACACATTGGCCGATTATGGAAAAATTTGTAACTCGTCGTAACATCTTAAACGCATTCATGGAAAACCTCAGGTCACACGTTGTGATGGATCTTTAAAGGTTTGCTTAGATGAGGTTGGGGATTTCATTTTTTTATTTTTTTTTATTTTTTAGTTGTTCTGTTAATATTTCGTCCAAGAAATAGTTAGTATTAAATTTTGTTTATCCCTTTTTTGTGCACTTTACCAGTGTGTTGTATTCATCATGTCGAGGTCCTACGTTTTTCCCATCCGCACGTGTAATGCGGTAGCTACTAAGTAATCCCTTATTTCTCCGGCGTCCTTTTACTCTTCGTAGGAGGTTAAAAGGCACGCAACAGGTTTGGTTCGTTGTGTACATGATAAAAGGTACCTTGTGGGTACCTTTTCCATCTATACATTATTAGACATGATATCAGTCTTATTATAGTGCATCAGTACTGGCTTACATACTTTGAAGATTTTCGCTGGTAAAATTTGGCAAAATTTAAAGATTTTGGCTGGCCTTAGCAATTGCACCTGTTCGTTTCCATTTTGAATTGCCCTCACGCTCTCAATAAAGCACCATAAGTGAGCGTGATGAGCCTTTGCATCATTAACATCATTTATTAATAACTGATGTTAATAAACAGATGAATGTCTAATTAGACGGATCTATAAGCCAAGACAACTAAAAGGGCAAGGAAAAGGGGCGTCTAACCTGACATGACCTCTGGAATGCAATGGTAAACAACCCCACTTGTTGAGTAAGATGCGTTGTTCCTTTAGTACCCGTAAGATGCATACTTATTTGTGTCCCCCCCCTGTATTTTTTGAAGAATCAAAAAGGAGAGGCAGGAAAAGTACCGCCGTTAGTAAAAAAGCGTTTAACACAATGTTTTGTTTGCCAGTTGTTCGTTGTGCATCACCGCCTCGTAGACATTCCATATTATTGCAGGAGGATAGGCTACCTTGGTGGGACAGCCCTTCGCCTTCTGCGTCCACTAGTTCCCAAGTATTCTTTTTCGAAATATTGGTACACCTCTAAAACGGTGTCGGGCAGGTCGTCTGGCATATCATCGATGACGACATCAAGCGGGACAAATGGTAGACTTAGTAAGAGCTGTATTTCATGTCTCATCTCCAGGTCGTCGACTTAAGAGGTTCACAACCACTTGTCTTCCAGGTTTCGCTCAACGCCTTGACCGGAGTGGGAGAGACAGCCTTTGATAATAACTGCAGGAAAGACGCTTCGGGTGGCATTCATATTTGCCAGCTCAAAAGCACTCATGACTGTGGTTGATCGGAGATCATACCCTCGTTCTTCAGTATTGCTTTCTTTGACCTCGCGGTGAAAAATGCTGTAGGTTGTTTTAATTATTTGCAGTTGTGAGCGCAAACAGGCTAATTCATACACGAAAATTGAACTCGAGTCGAATTCAAGTAACAACGCATTTCACAGCGCTTCCTTCCTGATGTCTTGAAAAGCATCTGCAACTCTTTATGCCTGAGCAATTATCTCAGAGTATCAGTTCGGACATCACTGAATTATTAAATAGTCGGTTTCATGTGGGCACGGCCCGCCCGTCCGCCAATCGCGAGCGCCCCGGGATACGGAATAAGGACTTACGGAATTACGTGCTATATAACGCGCGCATGTGAAATCAGAGTAGATGCTTATCGTACTAAGAGTGGCAGGAAGAGAGAGACGAGACGAGCGGAAGGTACATTGGAAAGAGAAAGAGGGACGAGGTGACCACATGTGCGCGGTTTCATTGTCGAAGGTGGAGAGGGGAACCACAGGGGCGTAACTAGCCTCTACTCTACTCGTTAACAAGAGGTCAATATGAATAGTAAACACAATTCTTCTGTTTCTTATCGCTTTGCTCTTGTCACCTTCATGTCTGTCCATCCAAGCCGAAACCTCCGCTCTTCTCCACACTCTGTGTTAGCCTTCACCTACCTAGAGCTTTCCAGTGCGCGAGTTCCTTGGGCGAGTTTTCTAGAGCAGATGCATGGCCATCTATCTGTGATGATGAAGAAATAACGCTCATCATTGCACGGATGCATGCATAACGAAAACATCATTCCTTGCTACTTGAACCGTGCGTTCAAGTTTCAAAGCAAGTTAGGATGAAATCTATGCAGAAATCACAAAATTATCTCCCAAGCAATACTCTCAAAACTTTGATCAACAGACCAATGGGGCCAGTAAATCAATACACAAACTATTTTTGTACCAGAATCCCTCTATGAGAAACTTTTATTGAGAAACAAATCTTACTGTAGTGAGAGGCCTTGACAATATTGGGTACAAACCTTGATTTTCGGCAAACCTTACGTCTTCCTTTTTTCTTTTTTTTTTCAATTAGGTCGGTTTTGTTCCAACAAATTGAATATTTATTTCTGGCTGTAACGAAATTAATTGCAAAGCACTCAGGAAAAGGCTGAAAAATATAAGGTTCGCAGTGTTGGTTGTAGTGATATTTGTATATCTCTCGTGATCTACCCTGGTTTTTCCGATAATTACCGAATGCTTAACGAAATAAAACCACGTAGGTTAAAAGAGCGCCCCGCGCGTGTCTTGCTCCTCTGCGCTGACTCTTTGCTTAGCTGATGCAAAGTCGCCTGATTCATCAGCATACTTCTCTGCTGCCTCCAACTGGAGAGCGGCATCAGACTTGGCGAGGATAGGGCTCGTTAAGTCAGGTTACGTTCTCAGTACCTCTCTACCCTCAGCCTAAGAATGCAATACAAAACAAGAGGAAGAAATGTGTCTTTAATAATTAACTGCGTGGATTGAATATACAAATACAATTCGGATCCGTTGGAAATATCGTGTTTCTTGATTTCTGAAACCCTCTTGGCACGTTACCCAAGTGTTACGTGCTTTGGGTTATTGTAGGCGAAACAAGATTCGGACTGCTTAGATCATTTCCAAGCATCAAATAAGCATATCCACTACAGTCATAGCAAACGTTTAACGTATCACCTAAGTAAACAGAGGCCGCACCACTTTGTGACGTACAGTACGTCTCATATATTAGAGTAATCATAGCGAAATCTTCGTCCGGTCACAATTTGTTGTCATTTAACATCCACGCAATCCTTTTTCGTCGTTGAAACTGTTTTACTCACACCTTTTGCGTGTTTTTATATTTTCAAGGCATTCGCGCGTTGCATTGCATAATATAGCCCGTATCCCCGAAGTACAGCTCGCGATTGCAGTCCATATGAATCCCACTTAAGATACTGAACTTCTGACGCCGTTATAGTAGCCGCGTCACTCATATGCGGAAATAGTCACGCCTATTCGCGTGTGATGAAGACGCGTGATTGGCACGCAAAGGGTGGGGCTCACGACGTTTACGTCCATTTCTATTCACTTTGTTGCTTATTTTGCAAAAACACGCTAGTTGTTTATCTTGGAGGATATCTTGACATTTGTTTGATAAAACGCTAGAAATCCTGCACGTTATATTCATTTAGACTACGTCCAGATTAGGATATCGGGCTTAACCGCTGCAGCCTGTTATAAACATTTTCTTACTAACGCATCTCAAATCTTTGCATAAAAGAGCGAATATAGTAGGGACCAGGGAGTTTTTCGAAGCATACCGCGAGATCATTGGTAATCTCAGTCTAAAATATTTTGATGTTCCCAATGATATAAACGGGGAATGTCTATTTTTGAAAATTTTGAGAAACTATGACCTTTCCCTTCAAGTTATTTATGGTAATTAAAGAAAATCCTCCCCTCATGCCTTTTTTTTTAACTGCGCAAAAAAGGTTGGGTTTTTTTAGAGCAATTTTTCAGGGGTTATCCTGGGTAGAAGTCGGAGACCAGTGCACAGCAGTGTGGCCCATTGCAACTTATTATACCTGAAATTTCCGCATCACAGATTCTTCAATCCTAAACTTGCTGTTTATTTGTTGTTGTTTTTTTTAATTATTATTAAATCGTTTTATTAGACAAATGGGCTTTTGCCGTAACGCTGGACTACGAATATATAAAGGACGTCATCATGTTTGATTTTAGAAAGCATTCTCAAGAGATCATCTTTGTAATCCGACTTTACATATACATACTTCTGGATTGATTCAACAATCATGTCAAGGAATTTATTTTTAAATAGAGTGTCCCCCACTTAATTTGAATCAACAGCAACGGCAGCGGTGCGAATGAAGACAAGGGCTTTGCACTTCGCTGTAAGCCACGCTCAACTAAACGCTTTGCCAATGCAGCCTTTTTCTCACGGGCTTCATCACTTAGCCTACGGACTTACAATACAAAGCGATCAAAACTTCCAGATAGACCAAATCACCAGAATCCTCGACTAGCTTCACACCCAGAAGCCTAAACAATCTCCCTTACTTAGCACAGGGAACATGCATAGTTGCTTAGCGCAACAGATTTTTGACCAAAGAATAGATCAGGGAGGGAAAAAAATGCCCCCTTTATTTATCATGTGACTCTTAGTTTTCAGAGTTGAATTGTCCATCTCCGTGCTCCATCCTTTTTTTTTCCTTTTTTTTCAACTTTTCATAATATCATGAGCATTAAAGGCGTACATCCGCGTAGGTGAGGCTAACGTAGGTTATATCAGTTCTGATCTGACAAGGTTTGGTTGGGTTAAGGGTCAGGTGCCTCGCCTTATATCAGTTTACTTGGCTTGGTGCTAAAAGGTAAAAAACAAAAACCTAGAGAAGCCGAAATGCCCCCATTGACAGCGTGGTGAGGTGGTTTCTGGTGAGAGAAGTAACCTGCAAAGTGTTTGATAGACAAGCTTCTGATTAAAATAAGACGAGAAAATCCGCTGGTGGTATTCGCAGGCACGTTTACAGGTCAGCGTGAAACTCTTAACAGGAGATTCGGTGACGCGGCGCGACGAAGCGTGGCTCCCCGGTATGCTCTAATAACAACGAATAATTTGATCGAAAAATGAAGTCTTACTGTGCTTGACTGATATTGCTCCAGCACAGAAAAGTGTCATCAAAAAACTATCAAACCATATTCAAGTGCCGGTATGGGTGGTTAAAATGCTTATCCACTTTTTGGAGATAACATTTCTTTTTTTATGAACGATTGGTAGGTTTCTTGGATGTTTTTTATAAATGTAATATTCGATCTACTTAAAAAACGTCGTGTTTGTTCTATATTTATTTAAATGCTGTTCTAAAATATGGATGTTTCAAAATTAATTTCTCGTTTCTAGAATGAGTAGTAG
>Ga0058701_10004051_pt1 | contig 11798 bp, 9 predicted proteins | sample AgamicOrMae_FD_97039 | JGI IMG/M metagenome (GOLD analysis project Ga0058701, IMG submission 97039) | Agave microbial communities from Guanajuato, Mexico - Or.Ma.e | ecosystem: Host-associated > Plants > Phyllosphere > Phylloplane/Leaf | place: Guanajuato, Mexico | collected 2012-06-04 | reverse complement strand
GGGTTTTCTAGTAGAACTCTTGATAGGAGAGTGGCATTGAGGAACTTTTGTATTGGTGGAGCCTCTTCTAGGCAATATGGCTGCGGATGTTGCTGCACTAGCGGACGTGGTGGACTGGTGGACAGTTCGAACTCTAGTTTTCACCACCATTTGTCTTGTTGGGTTGTTTTGTGGGTGTATAGAAGCCGGTGACGGAGGCGATGATAAGAGCTTGGTTATTGTCTAGAAGAACCCATGATGTCGAGTCACCAGATGACCAGTACCGGTGGAGATGGGCACTGAACTGAATCTGAACAGTCGGCAGTCCAGTCGAACTGCCGACTGAACAAACTGGCAGTCCGCGCAACACAGTTCAGTCAGGATTCCCGACTGTCACAGTTCAGTTTGTCCCGACTGGACTGCCAGTCGACGCAGTCGAACTGTGACTAGCAAACTGTCTCGAATAGTACGGTCCGCTGCGGGCAATCGGGCTTCTCACACTCCCACACAGGATCCTCGGACACCGTCGCACTTACTCACATGGCGGGATGTACGGGTAATGCGTTCACGCCTACCTGCATGGAAGGGGGTGCCTTACTCGCAGGGCACGCCGGTAGAAGTCAGTCGCATTCCTGGATAACGACTGCTGCCGGCAGTAAAACGAAAAGCTGCAAACCAATGCCTCTTTAGGTAGCGCATTCGTTGCTTTTTGCGCGCCCGCCGACATTGTCGTCATTTCTGTCTCATCCCTCACATCGTAATCATTATCATCATCATAGAGTTCGTACTCGTCATCGTAAGTTTCACTCCAAGAGATACAGATTCCCCCTTCAGCATTTGTCTGTTTCCCTCCCTCTCTTACTCCTCTCACCGCCTCTTATCCACAGTCTTCGCGAGCACCTCCCGATAGAGACTCTCGTTTTTTTTCATTTTCGTTTATTCTTTTCGGCACCCAGTAGTCCAGGCGAAAATCAAGAAAACGAACCTACGCTCAGATGAATGTCTCCACACACTATTATTGATATGACAAACTCATCAAATTATACCTAATCAAATCACTATTATCCTTCATGCGTTGTCAATTATCAATTATCAATCATATTATCCATCTGTAACCTCAAGGATTTGTTATCAACACAACTAGTATTGATTTATAAAACGTATAAACTCGAATTAGTGAAACATAACAAGGACTACTGATACATGCTAGCAAATATCTAGGATAACCAATTGTACACTCTAGGAATTAAATAGAGTCTGACAAGGCTCACCTACAATATCGATATTATAACGATCAATTCTTTCATAGCCAGTCCAACTAAATAGAGCTACAAATAGGCTCAACTAGTTTCTGCCTATATCATGCCGTTTTCTCAGCAAGAACAAAGGAATATTGTTGATAATAAGTCAAGTGCCGACGATCAATTTGATAGCAGCCCTGATACTACCGTCGAGACCACTATTCGACTTGCTGATGTTGGGCCTGTGAGCGACTCAACTACACAGAAATCACCTCAATTGGATAATCATACCGACGTCAACAGAAACATGGAGGCGCAGGCCGTAAACCTCAAGTTGTGCCTCTATGGCGGGAAAGAGTCAACCATTGAAAAATCTTTCAACAAGCTAACTACCTTGGATGAAATCCAGCAAGAAATGAGGAAGGTTTTCAACGTCGATTCAGACCGTGAGACAAAATTGTGGATCAATAGTTCTGTTTATGCCTTCAAGCCGACTGACACCCCTTCTGAGTCGGTGACAACTTCATCAGATAGGTCAGGGATAGATGCGAAAGAGAATGATAACTCTACATCAAGCCCTTCACTGAGTGGTAATAGACTTTCGAATCCTACCTCATCAGATTCTCCTCTGAAATCCCCCACAGCACTAGAACAAGCAACGCTGAATAACTCAAACACTACGATCACTAAGGCGACCACAGTATCATCAATTTCGTCCTCAAATTTGCAAAATAATAGCACACCCCTCAAGATAAATGCTAGTTCTGGAGGTTCACCTAACGTTATCACCCGTCAGGCAGCTTACACGATGAGCATGCTTAATCCCATCGCTCTACCAGACTCCACATCATCGCCCGCTGAAGACCAGGTGGACAGATCGCAGCTTACTTTAAACGAGGCTGGTGTCAGCGATTCGGCAGTGGTGACTCTAGAAGTCGTAAATAACGATGGCACTTGGCCCAGTTCTAGACCAAGATATGGTGCCATCTCAACCAGGTCCTCTAAGGCTCAACCGGGTCTATGCGGCCTATCGAATATGGGCAATACTTGTTTCATGAATGCAGCACTGCAGTGTTTATCCAACACTCCACCCTTGACGGATTACATATTGACGGATAAGTTCCTGGATGACATCAATACGAACAATCCGCTCGGTATGCACGGTGAAATTGCTCGAACTTACGCTGAGCTAATCAAAGTTATATGGAGTGGGAATCACGGCTCATTTTTGCCGAGAGAATTTAAATGTGCTGTCAGTCGGTTCGCTCCACAGTTTACAGGTTTCGCTCAACAAGACTGTCAGGAACTCATGGCCTTCCTGTTAGATGGTTTGCATGAAGACCTGAATAGGATCAAAAATAAGCCATACATAGAGGTTAAAGATAACATTGAGCGACGACCAGATGAAGAAGTAGCGAGGGAGTCATGGGAAAACTACAAGAAGAGGAATGATTCCATCGTGGTTGACACTTTTCACGCTATGTTAAAGTCGACCCTTGTTTGTCCCGAGTGTAAACTGGTCAGTGTAACGTTCGATCCTTTTTGTTATTTGTCATTACCCTTGCCGGTCAAGCGAGAAAAGCAGGTCAATCTCACCTTCTTGCCGGCTCCCGCTCAATTGGACACGAACAAAATCAGAGTCGCTGTGAAATCATTGAGCGAAGAAGATGTTAAAATATTACTTAACTATGGTGGAAAAATCTCATCATTTGACGGAAGTGTTGAGGAGCACGCTGGCTATCTGAGCCAGATGACACGACCCAAAAGTTGTAAAATCCAGCTGCCAAGAGCGGGTCCGGCTCACGAGTTATGCGAACTTGTTGCTCGTATAATCAACGATGATAGGGCAAGCTCCTCATCGTTATCATCAGATAAAGTTATTGCCGACAATCTTGTTGTTGCTGAACTTGCTAACAGCAGAGTCCATAGGATTTACGAATCTAATGAGCATTATAACCAGATCAGTGACGATATTGTGGTAGTTGAGAAGGCCTCGAAGTACGTACTCCCATTGTATCTGAAGGAAAGAAAGGAAAACTCTACTTACGAGGCGCCAAAACTATTCTTCCTCCATGTACCCGATTTAAGTTATGACATTTTATACAAGAGTATCATATCTAGCTTGACCCATCTCACCACAGAATCAGTCGATGAAATCAAAACTTGGTGCAAATTCAGTCCACCGACTGAGGTGGATGATGATGAGCAATCAATGGAGTGTGATGATAGCGAAAACAACGAAGCTGACTCTCAGGGTCCTGCTCACGCAGAGGGTGATGTCACTTTGGATCCGGATCAACCTAAACAGACTAATGGTAAAGCAGACTTGGCCTCCTCCTCATCGTCATCATCATCTCCCTTTGATGCACCTAGTGTCGGTGTTGGGAGCAAGACTATACAAACACTTACTATTAGCAAGAATAAGCCTGCATTTGATCTTAGCACAGTGAATTCATTTGGTAGTCACACGTTCGAAACGTTGGGTCCCAACAAGCCGGAATGTGATTACAGTTCAAAGCTTTACTTAGGCGCTTTCTTTACAAGTGGTATTTTATCAACACCTCAGTTCGACATTGAGCCCGCGAATCATGTTGAACAGTTTACACCCAAATTATCACAGAAGCCTACATTACAACTCAAGGATTGTATTACACAATTCACAAACGCTGAGCGTCTGGGTGCTGACGATCCCTGGTATTGTCCCAAGTGTAAGAAGCATCAACAAGCGATCAAAAAGTTTGATGTATGGTCATTACCGAAAGTATTGATAATACATTTGAAACGATTCTCATTTTCTCGCTCTTGGCGCGATAAGATTGACACATTAGTCGAGTTTCCTGTGGAGGGACTAGACATGTCAAGTTATGTCCATAATCCAGAACAGAAGAAACCGGACAAACCGATGGTATACAATCTCATTGGAATCGCAAACCACTTTGGCGGTCTGGGAGGTGGCCATTACACGGCCTATGCTAAGAACGCCCCTCAAGATTCTTGGTATAGTTTCGATGATGCCTTAGTCACCCCAACTAGCGCAGCCAATGTGGTCACTCGAAGTGCCTATGTACTTTTCTATCAATTGAAGGAGTAACATCACAATAACGTTAAGATATTCACTAAGATATTCAAAGCAGCTCTAGTTTGGGCTCTCGCTCTTGAAAACTATATCTTATTAATATCATTGTTGCCTAACAAGATGATAGATGAGCATTTACCCTTAAATCTATGAGGCGATTTCTTAATTTATTCACCTTGGCCTAGGGGGCGGGGGGCTCTACCTTTGATAACTGCACCTTTCAGGTGCAGTGATTAGGGGCAAAGGAATATAAAAAGATTGAAGAAGGCAAGTGAGAGTGAGAGCACAACTAGTACGATCAAAACTGGATAGTGGACAAATGTTGCCTCTGTCGTGGTTGCCAGCCTTTCAATCTGAATACACAAACACTTTTGTTGATACGGTCCTTTCAAATGCTAATTTACTCTCACTTTGTTTTGTCACCCTCTTTTTGGCCAGACATCTCGACTGCCACGAGTTTGTGTCCAATTTGCTCGTGTATTTGTGTCCATTTAGCAACGCATCGGTCCAAACAGATTGCTTCGCCCTTTGAGAGATCTGGTTCCCGATATTTTGAGCTTATGCATTTCTTGTGGCAGGTTGCTGCAATCTTATTGAACATGTCCGTCATCATCTCTATCTCTATCTCTGCCATCAAGGCCGCCGTGTCGGCTCCGGTCGTAGCCATATTTAGAAGCCAATATTAACAGTCAAGCAAATAACATAAGATGGTAGGTATTTAAGCCTGGGCTTGTTTATGACGAGAGGCACGTGTTCGCCGCGTAGGGGTGGGCGTAGAAACAATGAAGCCCCTGTGCGAAGAACTTACTTCATTCCGCTACTTTTTCCCAATTCCTGCGCGCCCACCACGAACAGCGACTCTCTCGATTTCGGAGACGAGTGACATTGAGTAACAGTACAGTGTACAGTTAGGTCATTTTATTTTGCGACATCGTATTCTTCACGCGCAGGCATGTCGTGTGCTGACAATCACTAGTACTTCACAAGATCGCCTTGACTGTCAATCATGTTTTGAATCCTATTAGGAAGAGATTATAGATCAATTGATCTGGCACCGAGTGCCACTTTTCCCTGGTGAGTTTCTCATACTCGATATGGTCTAATCAATCTGTCAAAGCGAAGTTCCACCAGAGCGGAACAATCTCGCTGACATTTCGTTCCCGTTCCGTCATGGCAATGATGGTTTGGGGCAGGCGAGCTTGAGCCAAACCGAGAGGCAGTGCATGGTTGATGTTTGTTGCCCCAGCAGTTGAGGGGTTACCAGGCAGACTAGTGGGTAAAAATGTCGTACTGGCACGAGAGATCGGTGCAGTGGACCTATCCCCTAACTGCCAGGCCACTTTATGCGCTCAGGATAGGCGAACGAGTGGACTTTATGAGCTGCAAGACTGTTAATCTCCTTCTTTTCATAGTTCATAGCTACTTAGAAGTGTAGAAAAGGGAAATTTGGAGATCTCTTCCGCATGAGCCGCAGGTTTTGCGTCTCAATATTTCAAACAACATCGGGGTTACCATTGTTCAGGATGTGATTACAATGTTGTAGCCACCAGATTTTCGTGTCACAACGGAAAGACGCATCAGCCAATGGTTCTCCTGAGAGCTCTAAAGGTGGCCATCAAATGCTGGGTGCGGACTGGGCGAACTCTCTACCATCTCTTTTCAGCTTTGACTGCCAGACGAGGTTGAGTCAAGGTGCTCCTGATACTTCCTCATGCCTCCGAACATTTTTTCTTTGTAGATCTCATTGCCCAAAGTCGAGAATTTTTCTTTCTCGCCAAAAGTTCTGATTGCCGGGATCTGTAGGTGACCCGATTCCAAAGACTCCCCAGATAATCCAACTAGAAAGCACATCAGTTCGCGGTTCTCCCTTGGAGCGAGAGAACAGAACATTCTGCCGTCAATTACCCTAGAATATTGGAAGAATTTACTCTTTATCCCATATTTTTTTATCACTTCGTCTCCTTGCCATCCCAGGGAAATGTAGCGGCGAATCTTTAGGTAGTTCTCAAACTGTTTCTTGAGGATTTCGTTACCAATTTCGCTGATCAAATCCTGCATTCCCTTCAACTCGATTAGTGTGTTGGTGGTTACAGTGTCGGATAATTTCATCATCTGTAAGCCTCTATACGCTAGAGGAAGCCGGATGAAATAGAGAAAAGACTCAGACAGACGAGCACCCATACCGGTCATGGCATCTGGAGGGCCGAACGTCCAAAGTAGGATGACCAGTATTCTTCTGATATGATCGAAGCCGTTTTTCATCAGCGATACCAAGCGACTGGCTACCTCTAACGGAACAGGAAAAGCATAATCTGGCTTTGGCAACAAGGTTAATCTCCCCCATTGTCGATATATCTTCTCATTCAAGAGCAAAGCTGCTGATGCCGGTGATCCAACACTAGAGCGCACGAGAGCCAGCGATATATAGCCGCAAACTCCCCTCTTTTGCTCCATAGTCAATCCAGAGAAGTAGCTCCAAAATTTACCTTCGTTGCCCGTCTCTATGGAGGTATGTTCGTGGTCACCGGAAGCGTATCGGGTGTCGACATCTGTTGTGGTAAAATTGGGAAGCGCAACACTATCCAGGTCCAGGACTATCCTCTTATCTTCAGGTATCGCGTCCAAGTTTATGAAATCCTCCTCGAGGTTTGAGAAAATGTTTGTCATGTTGCATATTGCCGCCGCAAGCAATGTGCAAAAATCTGATGTCGGATTCTTCAATTGGGACATGAATTTGAGGAAGAAGCTTTCCAACTTCTCGGAGTCTTTCTCCTTGAAAACTAGAGTTTTTACTCTTAGCATCATATCGTCGTGCCACAAAATCTCTTTATCAGATCCTTCCTGTTGAGGCAGTTCCAATACCCTGCTGCGGTGTAATTCCAATGACCACTTCTCCTTCATATTGCCAGTGGATTCGGGTTCGATGGGGAGCTGCTATATGCCCGAATTAATTGTGGAACGAGCTGCAAGTACGTTGGACTTTTGGTGAAAGAATATTGTCCTTATCTGTGTGTGCAATATGTTGCATTAACACCAGATAAAAGGCTAATAGGATAGAAGAGTTTAAATCGTTCGGGCTCGCTCGAGGCAATGCTGAATGCTGCTCACGATAAGTTCCTGGTGATATGATGCGATGAGGTAAACTGTATTGAATTGCACAGGAACACGCAATTAGCGATCACTATATCCTTGTATCGTGTGACAAGAAACGAAATCCAATCGATTTTCGCTATTCAATTGATAGTGAATACGATGACCATATCCCTTCCCCCACTTGTGGGACGCAGTGTATCCATCGTGGACATCGAGGGCGGGCAGCACGGGAGGACAAATCGGGAGAAAAGTTGACTCACTGACGATCCCCTAGGCGGCTCAGAAAAGCTTGCAGCGAGAGGTCCTGCGAGCTCTTATTAGTATTAACGTGGGTACGTTTGAGATATCGATTTTGGAAATTTCTTACGGCAGTTGTAACGGAAGTAAACGTCGCCGCCCACTTGTGAGCTTCGGGACAGACAGCACTAATTCTACTGCGGGTCTCACCACGCCTCCGTGTCTTTTTGTCGGGCTCTGAATGCCTGTAGTCAGCATAAATCTCTCACCCGATGCGCACATTTAGTCTTCGTGATTTGTGCTCTCTCCAGGGCCGAAATATGTCTTGCCGCGCTCTTTCAAATCGGCTCAATTACCAAGAAGGGCACAATTAACTTTGCACACTCACTGCACAACGGGATCATTGTTGATCGCGCGTCTACTTCCATTGGGTACACTGTCGCTTTCATTTATCCTTGAATTCCCCCGGCCTAATGTTTAGCCGCTCAACCGCCTTCTTGTATCGTCCAGAAGGATTGGATGATAGCGTGAAGAAGTTTGGTGCACCATTTGGGGCTCTTCGACATGTTGCTCCGAAATCCTCCTCCCGCACTATCAGCTGGCCGATCATGTTGACCAAATGACTGATTGGAGTTGAGGGAGTTTGCGAGCCATGGGATTCTATCCATCGAATCAACCCGACAAATAAATCCGATCGCACTCATCTGGCTCGAACCAGAAGAATCCTTTGCTTCCGCTGGTAAGCAAAGGATGGGGCAAGGGGTTAAAGCAAGAGTTCATCCCAGAGATAATTGAAATTTGGACCAGCAGTTTGCAGACTCAAGCGCCAAACGAGTCCCATATCCGAAGAGAGCACGACCCTGGTCGCTAGCCTACTAGCCCAAGAAAAGATCCCATACTTCAAAGTAGCCTTCAGAAATGCTCCAAGCTGGCGTCTGATACAGATTGCGAGGTCATTCGTCCACAACAACCGCCAGCCTAGCCGCAAAGTGGGACACTGTGAGAGGCTCCAATTCTTGCATACATCGTCCAATGCACGACACCCGCCCACATCCGAGCTACCATACAGCGGCTGTCCCGCCGCCTTCTTCCCCGCAGCTATCCATTCGATTAGTAGGCTCTATGGTCTCCCCTTTCTCCTAGCAAGCAACAGGTGAGCTCGTGGCAACGATTGGCTTCGCACAAGTGCCAGATTTTCGCGAACCCTATCAATTGTACGATCACAATTCCTGCCTCGCCCACTGATACCCATCTACCTTTCCACCTCGATACACACACAATCAGCCACTCGAATGGCACACAAGCGCTGACTACGGCCTCACGCAGCACTGAAGTAATCAGCTTAGGCTCATTCTAGCTCTCAGAGAAATTTCCATACCATGCAGACGCTGCATCCTACCATCGAGGCATCATGTATACTAATGCTCGTTTTAGTTATCAAAGAGCTGTAAAATTGCCCTCAGACTTACCGTTGCACTGATAAACATTCGTCTGAAACATGATCGGTCTCTCCAATAACACTCACTCGACGGGGAGTCTTTGAGTGCCATTGAGGCTATTTTTGGCGATTATTTGTCAATTTATCGTGCTTAATCAAAGTTCTAGTGATAATTTAGAACCCGTGTGTGAATTTCTACTTGCTGGCTACAAGAGAACCGGAAGAAGCTATCATCTGAATGTTCTGCGCGTCGGCTCGGCGCGTCACTTCCGTTGCGCTTTGCGCAGGACAAGTTGGAAGGTTGTGCTCTCGGCACAACCTTGCAAGGTAGATACGTGAAGGCTCCCTCACTTGGTTGCCAGCCTACCGCTGTGGATGTTTAGCTCCTCGCTCAGCCTGTCTGGAACGCGGATGGTGCCGCCCGCCGATCAGGATCTGTCTATCGCTTACCGCTATCCACATGATCTTCCTTCACTCATCTTGTTTTAACCCTCCACATGCCAGCAATGGCAAAGGATTGATCTCGTCCGAACCAGGTGCGCAAAATCGAATTCAATGTGATGATTCGATGGAGAAAATCCGATGGCTCGCAGCTCCCTTCGATCAGTCATTCTCTCGACATAATCGGCTAGCTGACAGTCCGAGAGGATATCAATGCAAAATGTCACAGAGCCCCAAACCTATGCTCTTACCTCCCTACATGATAGCTCTAATGAGGGCTGGTCTCGTTGGACGCTTGTTGCACGAATCTGAGCCTCTTACAGTGCCCCACTTTGCGGCAAGGCGGCTGCTTGTTGTTGCTAGATGACTCTGTAGTCCGTATCAAATGCATCGTTTACACGCACCACGGGCTCGTCGGAGCGAGCCTGCCAACTATTTTTCAGCTCGAACTAACTTCTCACCAAATTACCTGGATACTTGGCTAAGGCTGACTGCACCAAAGGCGACCATACAGAGCAGGAACGAATGGAGAAGCACATCAGCCTGGAACAGAGACAGTGTAGGATCGGACGGCATTATGCTTACCAGCTCACGTCCAATTTGCGAGAGAGTAGCAATCTATTTCAGAACTCGAACAGGCTAACATCCTCATGGGACTCTAATTTGTTCCCATAAACTCGGGGTTCAGCTACCAAGACTATGTCGACGCCTCGATTGCGCTAGAGTTGATCTAGATCTACCGGAGGTTGGATTTTGATGTAAATCCAACTCAAATCGACAAGACCAAAGGCAACTATGTATCATTCTCAGCTCGCATGATTGCCTCATAGATCTATTTGTAAGTTGGGGCGGGGCCCCAGACATATAGGCCATTGGTCAGCATGCAACATCGGAAACAAACCTCCCAGGCAGTCACCGAAGTAGAATTGAATACACTCCTACTGGTGGGCGAGCTGCGGATTGATAGTGTGTAGCTTTTGGCCTAGAGGTTTTCGCGCGCGCGAGCGATGGAATGAGCGTGAATGCAGCAGTCTAGTTCTGCTGGACGGAGGGACAGACAGAGCAAAGCATGCAATAACCACACATGTTTGTCTCACGAAATGTAAACAAACATCTCTCAAGATAAGATACTAATTCATATCCTTTAGAATCATCATATTTAGAGTATTTATCTTAATTCTCAGACCATGTCCTCTATGAACATGGATCCACCACCCGACCCACCCGTGGCTTCAAAGGAGCCACCGACCAATCAAGTGATACAGAGTCAATCGCTCTGGTGTCAGATGACAGAAGAGCAACTGAACCGGTACGAAATGTTCCGTCGATCTACCTTCCCAAAGGCCTCTATCAAGAGACTTATGCAATCCATGACCGGATGTTCGGTGTCGCAAAATGTTGTCATTGCCATGTCAGGTATTGCAAAGGTGTTCGTAGGCGAACTAGTCGAGGAGGCAGTGAAAATCCGCGACCGTTACGGGGACAGTGGCCCCGTTGAGCCGAAACATTTGCGGGAAGCTTACAGAGTTTTAAAACATCGTCAAGATAGGAGAGTAAAAATCGCTTAGTCAATGGATGGCTCAATCTTATCTATTTAATATAGTACTGGGGGAAGGAGAATGTGTGTGTAGACGGCGAGATCGCAGTTTGAAGGAAGCCAGCATTTGGAATGATGTTCATGCTTAAAGTCAAAGTAACATTGTTGTTGCCCCTTAGCCCAAAACCGTCATCCCACATGTAATATTCTGGACTATGATTCTTAAGGACTATCATCCCATCGTCTCCACGATTGAGGATATAATCCCAGAGGACAACCTGATTCAAGACATTTGCTTGAGTTTTGTAATTAGCTGTTAAATATATAAACAATTGTTTCACATTCCAATCGAAACAATTTTCAAGATTTGCATCCAAGTCGAACTGTATTAAACCTAAGTCGTTTTCTATTGCATCAGGCATATTGTAATCGCGCGCCTTCCGAACTAGTGACTTTACAATATTCATCTCGATTTCTGCTAACTTCTCATAGGACTTGTATGAGGTCGACAAGGCAAATACAAGTGTCAACAATGCCACTATGGATAAACTGAATGCCATAAGGGCATTCAATCTTGACAGAAAAGAGTGCATTTCGTTCAAAGTGTCTAATAAATGGAGGCAATTTTTGTATTCCAATAAGTTAAAATCTAAAACGTAAGCCTAAATATACCAGATTCAATATCCCCATAAGGTCTGAGAGCGGCTAATATGCAATCGGGACCCAATTGTATCTACCTTTCGTAGTTAACTATTC
>Ga0058701_10004050_pt1 | contig 11799 bp, 10 predicted proteins | sample AgamicOrMae_FD_97039 | JGI IMG/M metagenome (GOLD analysis project Ga0058701, IMG submission 97039) | Agave microbial communities from Guanajuato, Mexico - Or.Ma.e | ecosystem: Host-associated > Plants > Phyllosphere > Phylloplane/Leaf | place: Guanajuato, Mexico | collected 2012-06-04 | reverse complement strand
CAGTGCTCGTTGATAGCCGTTCACCAATGCTTTTAAAAAGCGTTCCTATATTTCTTACTTTTCTATCAAGGCTTAACCCGTTTAATCATCAAAAAAATCATCGATTTTCATATGATATTTACGCAAAAAATGGAAAAAATAGTGCCAATTGAGTGACTTTTTGATTAATTTCATAGTTATGAAATTAAAACTTTTGTTATAAGCGTAAAGAAAATGATGGTAAATTTTTAGGAACCCGTTACCGCCTAGCGATGGTGTTCAGGAGCAGTCGAAACAACTCTTTTCTCATGCAATAATTTTGAAAATATCGCTGCTTCGAATTCTGCTATTATTGAATAATTTTCAAATGTTTGCGCGTGTATTGCACAAAAAATCCCTTTAAATGATTTAATGGGGTATTGAATGTTCAATATTTTGGGCCACTGCATGATTTAAGAAAGTAGTCAACTCATATTTTAAGAGATTTATGAAGAATATTAGTTCTCGACTAAAAAAATGAACCGCAGCGTGAAATATCCATTTTCGAATTCCTGTCTGTTTGCGTTTTTACAAAAATTTCAATCCATCAAACGGCTGAATTGGCTATAAATAAAAAGTTGTTGGTTGGCGCCACGTTTTTGTGGGCTGAAATACTAGCGTGGTCGGGCTCGACCCTAGCTGACCGATCTGAGCTGTCGGTAATAGAGCCGTGATATAAGAGGCGGCCGTCCGCCGAGTACTTTTTATTCGCTCTCTTTTTCAGCAGAGTAAATGAATAATTTTTTGGCAGAGTATAGCTGTCCGAACGGATCAAGACTTAAAGTAAATGAAGTGGGCGCCGGGCGCCTAGCGCAGTGCGGCGCTGGCGAAACGCAACGCGGCCCGCTCCGCTCGCCCGTTCCCAGTGAATAAAGGCAGCAGACGTCGAGGAATGCACGCGTTTTCTTATTTTAAGACTCTCTGCGCGCCTCAAATCAAGATCTAATTGCTTGAAAACTATTAAGATGAGGTGCCGCCCGGTGATACGAGATTCATAGACACATTCTTTCTTAAGTGTTTTTTCATATTGGAACTTTTCTTTTATTTTTTAACACCCTTCATCTTTCGTAATGTTCTCTTGTTGTATTTACATATAAATGGTGAATTTGTAAGTGCGCGGAAAAGGTTGTCAGGGAATATCTTTTGAAAGAGTTGACCGATTTGAGCGAAACTTCGGTGAATGTTGTTTAGAATCGAAAGAAGGGGTAGGGATGTTTTTGGCATTTCTATGAGCCCCATAACTCGAAAATGGATATAGATATAAAAATATAACAGACGGAATAGATGTAAAATTTTAGACCTACAATTTTGATTCAATATTTTTTTGGACATCTCTAACGGATTTTGTGATATTTTCAAAAAGCGGTTTTTCAAAAATTTCGTCAGTAGCGGTATGTTTTCGAAAAGGGACCTCCTTTTAGACTCAATCAATTTTCATGCGGATTTTTGACTGAGGAATCCACATCTGAAAAAAAAAGTGCACTCCTTTAAGCATACCAGCCAAGGAATTTCAGCTTCGGAGATTTAGTTAAAGGTTTTGATGTTTGAGGTTTGTCCTTGAAAATGGATTGTGGCCATCACTTAGCAAGGTGGCAAAAGGTCGGGGTTCGGGTCGGGGTTAGGGTCGGGGTCGAGGTCGGGGTCGGGGTCAAGCGGCGGCGTGCGGGGTACTGAGCCAACCTGGCGTTGCGTCTCTCCGCTGTTCACTCCCTCAGAGAATCCAAACTCGCGCTACTTGTTTATACGCCCGACATTTTGTCATTTTATTAATGTCAAGAGAGAAAAAATGGTTCGTCTACCTTCGGTTTTTTATTTTCGCGTCTGCGTCACGGAACGATTTTTCGAGTAGCTTCTTCTTGGCTGACAGCTTTACGATAGTTGTAGTAAAACGTTGCAGGCCGCAATATGGAAAATTGGATCGTATCGAGTCTGAGGATGAAACATTCAACGCCTTCTTTTACTGTTCAGGTCCAGATGTCGTTCGCGAACCGGCGCCTTTTATCACCGAAGAAGAGGAGAAAAACATGAAAAGTAAGTATGAAAAATTGACACCCAAACCATTCCTTACCAACGTAACATCTGGTCTTAATAGCATTAAAATGTATCTCGATTTTTGATTGCATAATGAAGAAAGTAAAAACTCGATGCATCAGTGTCAAACTCTTACTACTGGTCGAAACCAGGCTAATTTTTCACTTTGAGTGACAAATGATACTTTGAGTGTACAGGACAGCGAGAGTGGAACCTGTTGAGAATACCGCGCGGCGCACAACTACGTGCACTCGCGATTTTTTTCACGCTTTTCAAAGATAGTTTGCGGAGCAATTTCCGCTCTAAAGAGCGCTTTTCACTCTGAAAAAACTGAATTCCGATCTTAGAAAAATAATTATTCTCGCAAAAGAATAACAGAATCGTCGACCACCAATGTCCCGGCTTACACTAGTGATCAGCCATTGTGAGTAATCACTCGGCCACTAAAATCTCTCCGCAGAGAAATGGAAAACCGTGTATTTGAATGAAGAGGGAAAAAACCCGACTATTATTGGCTGGAAAAACTGTTATCTTTCAGACTTGGCCATGATGTTTATTTCTCTGCTTAAAGTAATACTTTCCATGGCTTTGTTTTGTTACCAGACAACTTCACTTTACATTTAAGTTTTATGGATTGTTACCGGAAAATCTCAATCTCGCGGCTTCCCACAGTCAAAATGAGCACATTAAAGACAGATTTTTAATATGGAAATCGATACGGGACATCATTATCTACAAAAATGCAACGTTTTATTGATATTAAGTTGAGATGCTAGGCTCACCGGCTGCCATTTTCTCAATAAAATCATGACCTCACCTTTTGCGTAGAATGAAACCACTTCAAACATTGCTAATTTAAACATTATGAAAGTATCTGTGCAGGAATCAATTAAGATCATTGATAATAGGAGCACTTTCTTGGCACGAATCGGTAAGGATTGGTGACAGTAACTTATTGCACTAACATTTTGTCTACAATCATGAGCCACTCGGCGACTTCGTGTTCACAAAATTTGAAGAAAAAGCGGGATTTGTATCGAAATATTTAGGGTACACGAAAACGGTGTTGGCTTTTAGCCGGGGCTGGTTGCGTTGGGCTCGTCCCAGTCATCGCTACTGTTATTGGCAGTCGGCAGCCCATCGGTCATTTGTTGGCAAGGCGGTGGACTCGGGCGGGCATCTCTGCGGCGCGCCGCCGCCCCGCCACCAAGCTGACTTGACAGACATGTTGCCAGTCTCATTGGGCCATTCACTCACACAGCCACCAACTTTTTTACCCCAGAAAAGTGTTTCGCTTTTGAAGGGTCGTTGTCTAGTCTGGAGAGTGTCAAGCTGAATGAAGGCCCAGCCATTGAGAAAGGCGAGACCTGCAAGCCTCGCCTGCACTTGGCGCCCGGTGCCACAAATGCATCCGCCAATATGACGTCACCGTCTCGGTGCAATAATAAGCCGCGCCGGACAGTGCAGTCAGCACTGCGAAAATTACTCTCAAGTAGCGCTGCAGGGAACCAACTTGGCAGACTGGGATGTGAAAAGGCGAAATGGCGTTTGAAATTGTTGCGAAATGCGATCTCTCACAACTATTTCCGATTTAAGCAAGGATTGGGTTTTATGATTGAAGATTTTTGTTGTTCTGCACAGATGAGATCAAATTCACGTAATCACGCTGGATACAGGTTCATGTGAACAGTGAAACGATTTTTTTACCTCATTTTTAGGATTTTCAGTCGAAACATTACGCGTGCGAAAAAAAAGTATATTATTTCTCACTCGTAGAAAAGTGCTGGGTTTTGATCCACACCCTGTTAATACTTCCATTCCTTATTGTAAACAGGCTCTCCTTATCATGCGTGTATCGTAAACAGTGCCCCTAAATCGGTCTGGGACAATGGTCTTAAACGATTTTAAAGTAACGCTTCTCAAATTTTTTCTCAAAAAAATTCAGTACTATAGAAGAAATAGATTTAACCTAAAAGCATTATCTTAAGCTTATCTTCATTAAGAGGCCCGCTCTCAAGAAGGGAGACTTGAGCGCGCGTCAATAATGAAACCTTAAGGTATAAAAGTACGATTTGTACTGATATTTGTGTGTTTTGCAGCGTTTGGTGCTCTTCTGACCGGTCGGACGTCGTCGATCCTGTCCTCGGGTCCAGGAGCACCCTCTTCGTCGGCGAACCTCCGCGCTAATATCGTCGCATCGGCGCGATTCACTTTCACCAAACGAAGTTTGTTCTACTCGGTGTACGCGAGCGGCAGCGGCCTGGGCACTTTGGCGAACGCCCGGCCACGCGCGCTCCAGTTCCTCGACCGCAACGGAAGTATAGTGGAGGAGCAGGCGGTCCGCCCATCCGGAAGTATCTACCAAAACTCCACAGGCAAAGTTTGCGGAGTTTGGCGGCGTATCGGCAGGGAGTATCGACGACAACTCCGGGATGGGAAGCTGTATGTTGCTGTTGTCTGGGAAGATGGTTTGGCCGTCGCAGGGAAAATCCACAAGTTCAAGTCCCTACCGTCGGAGCTCTACAGTGTTTTGCTCGAACCAGCTGCTATCGAAGGTACGCGAAACGAGCACAAGGAAGCATCAAATTATTCATCCGTTTTTTTTTTGTGAAAAAAAACCTTCCCTAGCGATGTCTTCTTTTTTTTGGGTGTCGCTATTGACCCTACATTCATTAATATAGGGAGACTTGAACGCACGTAACGAAACTAATGCATTTTAAATGAGAGGGGACTGGAACGCATGGAACCCAGCCTAATACATTTTAGGGTGTTGCTATTCACCCGACATGCATTAATGTTGGGAGACATGAACGCACGTAACGAAACTAATGCATTTTAAATGGGAGGTGACTTGAACGCACCAGCCTAATACATTTTGGATGGGCCAGTCGGGTCAATAGCCACTCCCTTTGTTTTACCTTTTGTGTTGTACTTTATCACCGAGCGTAGCTCGAGTAACTAAATCTGCCGTCGCCGAATCGTATACGACTTCCTTCTTGACCTTCTGCAGGCACTCTGATGGACGGCGCCGGGGGCATGGCGATCGTGTCGGCGTCCACGACCAACCCGTCAATCCACGTGGCCGTGTACTTCAACGGGGTGTTCGGCCCGGACGAGACCGCGGACGTGCCCGTGAATGTCCGTCTCGAGTCGCAGGATCACCAGCACGTGGTGCTGGAGCAGACGTTCTGGGTGAGCAGCCCCAACAGCGAGCTGAACGAGGTGTCCGCGTCGGTGGCGGTGTCGAGCGCCGACTTGCGCCTCCTGACGAGCGGCCGCATGGCGCTGAGCGTGGTGAACCGGCGGGAGCCTTCGCAGCTGGCCCTCCGCGGCGGCGTCGGGCCGCGCGTCGCGTGCGACATCTTCCAGGCGCCCCTCACGGCCTCCGACACCGACGCCGACGCCGAGAGCGACGTCGTGGACAACTCGGCCGTCGTCCGCAGCCGAGCCAACACCCCCGTCACCGGACAGGCGTGGATGTTCATCGCTCAGGACGGCTCACTTGTCTACAACATCCAAGTCACCCATGTAAGAACCTATAAGACTTTTCAAGTCACCCATGTAAGAACCTATAAGACTTCTTTTGACCAAGTTTTGAGCGCTTCTTTGAGGACACGGTTAGCCGAAATCTGTTCTCGGCTTAGTGGAATCCTTATTGCTGTAATCGAAATTTTTATAAGGTATAAAACGGAACTAATAGATATAAAACGGATATGAACGAGGTTTTGGGATACGTAGGGCAAATGGGTTCATAACCGACAGCCATTGTGAAGGGCTTGACCTTTTGCTTTCAGATGCCGACTGAAGGGCCGATGGTACTGACCCTCGTGAATGGGCGCGGTCGCAAACGCGTGGAGCTGGAGGACTTCTCGCCCGCGCTGCGGGTGCAAGGCAACTCGATGTGGGCCAACGGCACCCTGGGCCTCAAGCCCCGGGAGGTGGAGCAGCTGTACGCCGGGGAGCTGTCGGTGAACGTGGCCACGGCGTCGTCCAGTTCGGTGGTGCGGGGCCGGCTCGTCCCCCGCGCCGTGGCCGACGCGCTGGACGCCCGCCAGCCGCTGCTCTTCCAGCGACTGGACGCCGTCACCAACTCCCTCGGGGGCATGGCTTGGGTTTCCGTCAACAGCGACTGCGAACTACAGTACGATGTAAGATTTCTCACTATTTTATGCACAAAACTCGAGTGTACTTTCTTTCTTTACCTCGCCAACCTAATTTACTTCAAACCGTTGATTTGTTTGTAGAGTCCCAGCCCGAAATTCCGTTAGGATTTCCAATCGGAAATTGGGAAAGTAGACAAAAATCCGACGGGAAATCCGATCGAAAATAAACTCCGATCACAAAGTTGATGGGAAATAAGATGCGATCGGATTTTCAATGGGAAATATGATAGACAATTCCGATCGAAAATGAATTCCGATCGGAAATTTCTGTCGTATTCTATCGCATCCTATCGGAATTTCGGACTAGGGTAGATCTTATTCTTAGCGGCGCTAGACCGAGGGAATTTAACCTAATCTTTGGGCGCCAAGCTTGATTGTGCATCTTTTCTGCAGCTTGTCTGTCGCTGATAAAAAATTCTCGTCAAACTTGGCACGAGTGGAACGACAGAGCAGCAAGTGTTAATCTAACCTTAAATGTGTGCAGTTGATGTTGACCGGCTTGTCGGAACCTCGGCCGCTGCAGCTGTACCTGGAGCAGGTCCCGTTCATCGCGCAGGGCGCGCCGACGTCGCAGCGCATGCTGGAGAACATCGAGGGCAACCACGCGTCGGACGGCCCCGCCGTCTCGCTGGACCCCAGCGAGCTGTCCAAGATCTTCTCGGGCGTGAGCCGCTTCCTGATCCGGGACCCTAGCACCCGGACGACCCTGCTGACCGCGCCGTTCCGCCAGGTGGACGTGCCCCTGACGTGCCTCCCCAACCAGCCCACCAACGAGGTCCCCTGGATGCTGCTGGACGGCAACAACGCCGGCCAGCCCGACGCGTCCCCTGAGACCCTGGCGTGCTACGACGGCTCGCGCTTCTACGAAGATGGCGCCCAGTGGACCTCGCCGAACAACCTGTGCAGCATGTGCAACTGCAGGCGAGGGAAAGTGCAGTGTGACGCCGTGGTGTGCCCGCCCACCACCTGTGGACCCGATGCGCACTTGGCTCAAGTCAACGGACAGTGTTGTCCAGCTTGTACGGGTAAGTCTCGCGCGCTGTTTTTCTCCGTTTTCACTAATCCTAGAGTCTCCCCTAAGTTTCTCAGCTTTCCGATGGTATATTTTGACGTGAGAATTCTTCTTTCTCTCTTATCAGATAATTCGACCGATCCGACGACAGAGCTTAACCGATCGACCACGCGAGGCTGCAGTCTCGCCAACCAGTTCCACGTAGCAGGAACGTCCTGGCATCCCTACGTGCCTCCTAATGGATTCGACACTTGCGTTGTCTGTTCTTGCCATGTAAGCACATGTTCTCCCTAAAAACTCGCCCTAAAAGGCAGATCGAAAAATGTTTGTCCCTTCGCCACCGACATTTGATTGCGCCGATCTCAAATGTTGGTAGGAACGCAGATCGGGTGAAATCAGTGTGAAATTTTGTTGTCAACGATGCGATCGCTCTTGCAGGCCGCGTCGTTGGAAACTCGCTGCCAGCGCACACAGTGCCCGCCGCTCAAGTGCCCGGAGAGCCAGGCCTTCCGGGCTGACCACAAGGCCTGCTGCAAGCAGTGCCCGCCGCCGCCCTCGCCGCCGCCCCCGCAGCACGTCACCAAGCACCAGCCCGACGACGCGGAGAGCAAACCGCCCCAGGACCAGGGAACTCCGCCCGTCAAGAAGACGCCAGAAGAAGTTTTGGCGGAAGGAGGTTGCAAGTAAGTTTCCCACATCCATGTAGGACTGTATGGAAACCATTGCAGTGTGCTAAATATCTTGTGCGACCATCAGGTATCCGCTTGGAGGGCCCTACGTTAACGGACACGAATGGCACCCGCAGATCGGTGCAGGCCAAGAGAAATGCGTGAAATGTAGGTGTAAGGTGAGTCTTGCTGCCCTGACAATCTTGACCCTCTACCGCCCAGCGATGCCATTCGGAAACAGAAAATAAAAATATTTTAGAGGATCTTTTCAGTTCGGTATTGTCACAATTAAAAAAAATATCACCCCCCTGGAAACCTGAATTATAATAATTTAGGCATTTCCCAAAGCTGAAAATTGCGTATTTCAATGAGAAAAATCATTTCAATTTCTCTGAAGCTAAATTTCGCTCCAATACTTTGGGCTCTTGTGGGTTAACTCGACCTAAGCGAGTTGAACCTTAATCTAATCACAATAAACCCAACCATATTTAATTTGACCTCAAGCTAACTTAACCTCGGCTCGATCCTAACCTACCGTAGGTTGACCCAATGTTGGTTACCACACTGAAATTCAGGTCAACCTAACCTAACCCACGCGGTTTTATGTTGATCCTTATTTGTAATGTAAGGTCGAGCTAGGGTGAAATAACCGTGAAGGTTTCGCAGCCTAAATTACCAGGCGGTATTCAGCCTCAGAAGTGTTGTGATGTCGGATGTTTTTTGTGCAGGATGGCAAGGTGAGCTGCGAACGCAAAAGGTGTTCGCGCAGCATTTGCTTGGAGGTGTTCGCGCGGAGACGGGCGGCGGTGAGCGCCGTCAAGTCGGACGCGCATTCGCCCGCCGCAGCGGCGGCGGCGGCGTCTGCGGCGACGGCTGCGGCGGTGGCCATTGACGAGTGCTGCGCTATTCAGTGCCGCCGGCGGAGACATCCAAAGTCGCGCCACGTTGAGAGTTGAGCCTCAACAGCCGGGTCGCCAAGTCGATGGTGAGTGTAGGCAACTTGCGTGGCATCCGTGTCGATCGGTTGCCTATCTCGATTAAGTAGCGGTTACCACAGAACCGCTCTGCTCATCGCTTTAGGAGCAGCTTGCCTCTTTGCCTATTGGGACAGACCTCCTCCAAGACATGAGGTCTGGATCCGCCCCTGCTAAGTCAGCGACTGTTAATTTGAACTATAAAGTTGAAAGGGACAGGTGAAATCGACGATCTTTTTCTTGATCTTTACGTGTTGCTTGGACTTTTCCAGGTTGGCAGTCAAATGATGGTGAGGGAACATGCTATTCAGTGGATAAATGAAGGCTGATAAGAGGGTTTAGCGCGTGCCGCTGTCGGCAGCCGAATACTCGGAGATTGGATTGCTAAAGATCCGATTTCGGATCGGGAAGAGAGGCGGAGACGCAGAAGGTGCGGAGCGGTGCGGAGCGGTGCGGAGCCACGCGCAGTGCGGCCGGGTGGCCTGTTACCCGGAGGAGCCAAAGAAAGACTGAAATTCTCACTTGTCCATGATTCATCTTATTGATTGCTGTTTTATTTATTGTAATCTTACGCCTTGTCCTAATAATAGATTATATTTATTATTCGCGATATGTTTCTCCCGATCAATACTTAATGAAAATTGTCACAATGTAGTAATGATCTTGCTACGCTGTGAGTCATTTTCAGGGGGAAAGTTGAGTAACAGTGCAGCTAATTGTAAGTGTTTTTTCCTTAAGGCCCAGCTGTATGCAGCTATGTGTAGTTATTTGCTACTTTGCTGCAAACACATCCGTCGTAATGATTGATCAATTTTTAGGCGATTTTGGTTTTATTGGCCGACGCATATTTTACTGCGTTGTGTTGAAACTTTGTATAAATGGTTTCCGATTGAAAGTTGAGATCAAAAGTTTCAGACTCCTTCCGAATCAAACAGCCTGATGCATTGCAGGTGATGGGGACTTTTATTCTTGACTGTACATCTGGATTCGTACTAATTTAAGCGGAGTTTAAGCAAACAACGTCGATTCATTGTTTCATGTGATAAGTGATTTTAATCCGCCTGTCAACACTATCGTGACTACTTTAAGTTTTTTTAGCTTAGTAAAGCTGTTCTGAATATTTATTTTGTAAAGTGTTAGGTAGACATTAATATAAACGCTCTTTGTATATGTTTTTGTAAACTTTGTGAATATATTATTTCTTAGGTTTAGTACGTACGCTTAAGTGCCTTGAATTTTTTCAATAAACATTTCGTTGGATGCGCGTAAACTCAAAAAATAGTTTCCGTCCGTAGGACATTTGGATGGTTGGCATTAGATTGGTTATAAAATTTGCAGTTATGACTGATAGTGTTTAGTTTAAGAAAAACATTTCTTGTCTTCCTCTGTTACATAGAAAAAAAATATTTCGCAACTAAATTTCTCATAGGTGTTGTGTGCAGTTAGCAGAGTTAAAGAATGCATCGTTCCGCTCATTTTATATCTTATCTCCGCGTCCGAATATCCGTGGTCAAAGTTTCCAGTTCCGTAAGTTTGGTAAAGCCATACTTTTCAGGAAATGAGGTATGGGAGGATTGTATGAATTTTCCTAAATATTTACATAGTCTAAAATTCATGGACTATTCGCTTTTCATCCTCCAACTCATTAGTTATCAGCAAATTATTGTATTCAATATCCGTTCCAAACCAATGAGGTGCGTGCCAATTCTCATTGTATTTATTTGCAAAAGTTTTCTGTGTGTTGAAAGAAAACGTAGATTTTGATGACTTGCACTCTATGCGTTGGAAAGTTGAACAGAATTGGTTGTCATCCTTAGAACTCGATTCATGAATAGATAGCAAATCGCGAGGGTCTTTTTTTTGGGGGGGAGGGTTCGAAAACGATCTATTTAAGCCGTCTCTTTCTACGAAATTCGTAATAGAGTTTATTGAAAACTTTGTCTTATACTGTACATAAATCCGCAATATGAATGAAACCGTTCATGTGGGACTTCTTTTGACATAGCAAGTCGAAAGATGCCCCGTGGGAGAAAGAGTGCGAAACAATTTTCTTAGTAAACAACGTACAACTTTATCTAAGTTTTGGCAAGTGGGCGGATTCGAGTACATGCCGGTTTAAGTAAAGGATGCAATGATTGAGCGGAACAACAGCGTGTCTTTTTTTTTTGTAGGGAAAGATGATTGGTTTCAGTCGAGGATACTAGAATTTTTTGTATTTTCGGTGCAGTGTGACCCGTTGTGAGCAGCTCCCTCCCTTATCTCATTCCACCTTTTGTTCCTCAGGATTTTCATTGTAAGACCAGGTGAGAACGGCCTTTCTCAACTGGTGAGACGTAAGAAATTCGTCAAAAACACGGCCCGGGAAATTTAAACAATCGAAATAGCTAGAGTTCCTAGGCTGCGTTGAGCGTCGCCCGAGTTGGTTATCTCCCTCTTGTCCGTATCGTCTCAGTGTGTCGAAGAAGGAGGGACGACTGACTCCGACAGGCAATGCAGCCCTAAGTATACCTCTCGAGGACTAGGATGTTGCATTTTTTTGTGGTTGCAAAGGATTGTTGTGGGACCTTGGATTCTTGAATACTGTTCATCGTCGTGTACCTGTTAGGTTATAACACGTCAAGTGTGTGTTTCGACTAATAATTAGGTAGAAATGAGAGTGAATCAAATTTGTATCATAAGTGTTTTGTATATTCTTAATACCGTACATTGTCGTCGAAACGAAGTTGAAACGGAGAGTCTACCTGTGCTCACAATAGACGTCTAATATTCATATTTCGTGTCGAAGTCCAGATTCCTTTACTTTATCAGTCAGATTCATCTACGAAGCAGAGGACACAATTCTAAGTTTTGATTTAATATTGTACAGAAATGACTGTTCCGAGCAGGATTCATGGTTGGAGACCAACTTGAGCTGGTCTGTCTTAAGATACCTT
>Ga0058701_10004049_pt1 | contig 11800 bp, 9 predicted proteins | sample AgamicOrMae_FD_97039 | JGI IMG/M metagenome (GOLD analysis project Ga0058701, IMG submission 97039) | Agave microbial communities from Guanajuato, Mexico - Or.Ma.e | ecosystem: Host-associated > Plants > Phyllosphere > Phylloplane/Leaf | place: Guanajuato, Mexico | collected 2012-06-04 | reverse complement strand
TGTTTTTGAAATGATCAAATTTTTTATTTAGGCTAATTTAGAGTTACTTTTTTACTTAAAATAAGTGATTTTTGGGAGTATTTTGCATAAAGGTTGATATTTTTGATGGGTCGATAACAGCCCAGTGGGCAAAAATCGGTTAAACCGGAACCAGAACTTGGAGAGAAAGAGACAGAAAATCTAGAAAACTGTTCGAACTTCACACCGCTTAAGTTTCATCACTGCGTGCAAGAAATTCACCAGCGTTTTTATGATTGCTCGATTCTTAATTTCACGGATCAGCGCGAAATTTGTAAGAAATTTGATAATGCCGGGTTTCTAGCTGGAAATCACTGTCACTAGAACGTCACTGTCTTGTCGAGAGGATTAGGGCTGCATTGGTGCTCCGTGAAGGGGGCGAGAAAAAGGTCATTCTAGGAAATAGTGACAGGCCTTGTAATGACCAACCACACTTATAGTTGCCAAATGTCCGGTTTGGAAACGGAAAAAGAAATATTCCATTTATAATAAAAATAATAAGAGTAAGAAGGATTTTAAGAGGAGGGTGGCTATTGACCCGACATGCAGTAATGTAGGGAGACTTGAACGCACGCAACCAACCTCATGCATTTTAAATGGGAGGTGACTAAACGCACGGAACCTAACCTAATGCATTTTAAATAGGGCAGTCGGGTCAATAGACATTCCCTTTAAAGAGACCGACAGTTTGTCAGATTCCGCGACTCCGTAAAATTTAAACGCGTCTAACTTTTTAACCGTTAAATATATCATAATGTTGAATTCTATTTTTGAAATGCTCGGCTTGAGAGCGATCCAAAACATAACCGACATGATAGGTTATCTTTGATGGTTAAAAAGTTAGACGCGATTAAAATTTACGAAATTGCGGTATCTCGCAACACTGGCTGGCTTGATATAACAAAAGTAACATGGATATTTTTTAACTTCTTCAAAGAGCCGGAACCTTTATATTTCCATCGTAAAACAAAGGCCGATTTTTTTGTTTATGCGTAGGTAAGGGCCTCAAACGTCTTCTTAATTACTGTATACAAAAAGTCCTGATGCTGTGCCAATATGTCAACCTATAAACATACAAGGTCTTGGAAACAAAGAGACAAAAAAGCTTCTCATTGCTGCCTTGATAACTAATTCCCCACCCCCCAATCTGATTTTGGAGTTGTATACTACAATCTTCGACAACAGCAATGTCACTGAAGGACGTAAGTAAAGTTTTCTCGTTTGAGGGTTTGAACCAGTATTTCTCACCTGCAACAAATTTGCTACAGAAATCTCCGATCGGAACCGAGTTTTGCCTTTCAACGGCCTTGTTTCCGCGCCAGGTCTGGTAGCTTCGTTGGCGAGTTTTACATCATCACCCTGAAATGGCGTTGAGGCTGACACTGCTGCTTCTTTGCTGGTGTCACTCTCCTTCACCTCAACCTACATTTTCAGAAAAATAAGAAAATTATCAAATAAATATGTAAATTTACATTTTTTAATAGGTTTAAGTTGGAGAAAGATTGTCTTCTTTTTCCCCAAACAAGAAGTGTCATTAGAATAAAAAAGTCCTCTACAGAGAAATTTTGTAATGTTCCCCCAAAAAAATGGGACTGATTTATTCCTTCATTATTCATGCTAACTTTTCTACATAAAATCTTAATGTCCATAACCACAAGAAGTATTAGGTCAAGTGAAACAGTTGGCATACAACAGCTGTGTTGGCGTCCCTCTGATGGGTATAATTATACCTCTGTCCTGCCAGGAAGAGAAGATAGAAGCCGGACATGAGTGGCTCCCGGAAGACCCGACTGCGAAAATCGGATCGTTGCCCGGAGCCCCGTGGCCCAAGGCTGAAAGCGGGCCATCGATAGATGGAAAATGCCGATCCGTTGCAACATTAAGGGTGCTACTGCTACTGGAACATACATAGCATACGTAACAAACTTAAAGTATGACATGTGCACAACAGTTTCTGGATTAGCTGTTAGGGAGCTGGAATAATACAACCGACAATGTTCGCTGCAATATTTTCACTAAGTTTTTTTTTGTTTTTTTTGGTAAAATTAAATAATTATTTCTAACCTTGCACCAGGTAAAATTGAGCTCGGCGGGAAATCTGCCGCGAATGGAAAAAGCTTATTTTAAAGCTTCAAAACATTTTTTTGCTTTTGTAAGGAAATGTAAGGAAATGCATGACAAAAGTCTGCCGACGTTTAGAAGTAAGTCTCAGGACCAGTGATGAATGACACCATCACCTGTCCACTGATTAAAAACTACGTCGTGAATGTGTCATAATTTTCAACGAAACAATATTGCATACAAATAATTTCATTCTTCAAACAACGTACAATGCATCACAACAGAAATTACGGGAGGAAGAGTTAATTTGATGAACGGCCTAACCTCAATTGACCTTCGCCTGTGCTGGATAATGAAGACACCTAAACAATTATAAGAAATAAAAAATCCAAAATGTCATTCAAATTTCATGATTTTTTAAAAATCCACTTAAAGTGCAGGCAACGCAAAAAGGGCACTGAAAGGGACGGAACTTTATGCAAAGCTAAACATGGGTCTGGGGCAGGTCTAGGGTAATCAAGGTATATGACACCCAATCATTACCGCCCAAGGCCCTTAAATGCTGTGAATTTGGAAACTTACAAAGTATATAGTGTTAAGAGAGTCGCAAGAATACTCTTACGATCAAACAAAGTGCCAAATATTAAGAGTTATTAATCCATCGCAGAAAACACTCGTGCGCAGAGCAATACCGCCTGGCAAACCGGAATGTCGTCTGCATTAACTGGACGGGACATGTATCTTTGATTACTTTCACATTTTACTGGGTACTCACTCTTCAGCGCGAAAACCATAACTAAAGAAAAATAAAACTACATCTGAAGATAATCAACACAAATCATGAAGTTTTGTTGTGCCCAAAACCTCGAAATTTACCAAAATATATTTAAAATTCTTGCTACAAGGTTGGCCTTACTGGGAAGTGATGAGATGTGTTGACAAGGCAGTGTGTTTGTGTTTCTGCCAGGTTTCTGCATGAGAGTTTGAGGGATCATTCAAGTTAAGCGTATTTTATTGTTCAATGAGTAAATTCTATTTGAGGAAGCAGTAAGTGTATTTTCGAACGCATTTTTTTTGTTTGATTTGATTTTATTTAAATGATTTTTGTCAAGGTAAGGTTTGTCAACATCCCAGTCTCCTTCTTTCAAAATTTATAGGTTATGTTTACTACACTAATTCACTCTTGCTTTCATACCCTAAAGAGTATTCTGTACTAATTGATTTTTCAAGACAACTATTGCCCCGCTTTTCAAATTGACGGTCAGGAAAAAGGTGCTCTGCCATCAACGGTGTCGCAATTATAATCAGTGGAAATCAGGTACTATGATACACGTGTCTATCGTTCGGGGCTTGTGCGTTTTGATTGGCCAGTTGGGCTACGATTTTCCTATTTTGTTTATTGATCATTTCAGTCTGATATATTTTGTCGCTTGTATGGTTCCCTAGAGCCTACGTACCAACTAGGCTCTGTTTTCCTATCTCCACTTGTCTTGACATATCCTCCAAACTTTTGCTCTGTCTTATTGCTACATGCACATACTGGAAACTTTTAACAATTTCACTTTTTTTCTAGGCCCTCTAAGTAGACTACTGTATGTCAGTTTGATAACTCAGAATGGTGCGACACAACAATCAACTGCCAGATAACTTACCACAATTACAGAATTTGATCAAACGAGATGCTGAGTCCTATAAGCAGGAAGTAAGAATTTATTGAAAATTTGTTTACATTGTAGCACAGTGTAATGTCAATCTTTATTTTTTTAGAAATTTGCCCATTTCATGGACATTTTTCTAATTGAGTACCATTTTTATTTTCCTTACAGTTTTTACAACAATTTAGGCATTTCTCATCATTGCTTGATGTATTCAACTTGCACCCGGATCAGTATGAGAAAAAGTTAGAGGAATTGATCATGTTCTTGGCTCAAGTTGCTCATTGCTATCCAACTGAACTAGCTACACTTCCTCAAGACCTTATAAATATTCTGCAATCTCATCATACCAAGCTGAATGCAGATATGCGCATGGTAAGGCAGAGCATGTTGCTTTGTGAAGGAGTATTGAGCTTTGTATTCAATATTGATAGTTTTCTTTCTTTTCAGACTTTGTGCAAGGCTCTTATACTATTGCGCAACAAAAATCTTCTTGCACCAACTGATCTCTTGTCTCTGTTCTTTAGTTTGCTTAGATGTCAGGATAAAAACCTGAGAACTTTCTTGCAACTTCATATTATTACAGATATCAAGAATGTTAATAGCAAGTCAAAAAACACCAAACTGAACACTGTAAGTACCACCACTCAATAGCATGGTTACCATTATTGAATATTCAACTTGCTTAAGTTTTGCTTCAGCGACCTTTTTAAAAGCCCCGTTGCTCTCGTGCCCTTTACGCCGGCGTCGCCTGCAACAGCACAGGTTCCCGGATTCACGCCAATAGTTGGTGCTGAATTTATACCATGAATTATCCTAAGTCCCAGAATTTGTGCTGCTATGTATCCCGGAAAATCTTAAATGGCCGGTGCCGGTGGAACCCGGGACCGCGTACTCAAAATTGAGATTTCTCTGGTTACAAAGCAGCGGAAATTCGTGGACATCGTGGGATCCTCAGCACGAAGTCAGCACTAAAAATTGGGCTAACTCCAGGGATTACCGTTAAGGTGGATTGTATGACCTTCAACCAGTAACGCCCCCCTAAAGTTGAGATTTTTCGGGTTGCATAACAGCACAAATTCTCGTACGTCGTAAGATCGGAAGCATATCCCGCTTTGAATATTTAGCCGTAGTTGCAGTGGGCATTTCTGGTTATTTCATGCCCGGCTTCCACTTCCAGTTTCCTCTTTTTTTTTTTTTTTTCTTGGAGGGGGTTGGGTTGTGTTCCATTACGAACTCTGTGCCCTGGTTCGATCAGCACCTCATATTAAGCTCTAGATATTTGCTGGGTCCAGGAATTAGTGCTTTTGTGGGTAGTGTTGGCTTCACGGGCATGCTACTATTATTAATCGGCACAGAATCAGAAATAATCGGATCTTTTTTGACATTCAGTTTTTATTAAGTCTCTTTGTAAGATCTTTTTAAATGGCAGTTAATTGGTTTTAATCTATGTGTTTCCTTATTGTTTTTTTTACAGACATTACAGAATTTTATGTATAAAATGCTAAGTGACAGTAATGCTAAGGCAGCGAAAATGTCTCTGGTGAGTTTTTAATCGTGTCATGCTTCTTTCAATAAGCTACATGATTGAGCATCCCACACTTATGCCAAATTCTTCATGAATCAAATTTGTGCGTTCTTTTTGTGTCTAGGACATCATGGTTGAACTGTACAGAAAAAATATTTGGAACGACGCTAAAACGGCGAACGTGATGGCGACTGCACTTTTCTCTAAACAAACAAAAGTAGGTAACATTATCGGAGTACTTATCGCACCATATCGATTATCTTAAAATTGTATGCACTCTTTCTTTTTATAGCCCTTCTTACCTATGTTTTTATTACTCTTCTCTTCAGGTTTTGGTTGCAGCGTTGAAATTCTTTACTAGTTCAGATGAACCTGTGGAAGAGAAGGAAGACAGTGACTCAGAGGTAACTTATTCATTTTTAAAAGATTGATTGCTGCCTCATTTTAAAACGCTTTGTTTATGTAGGGCTGTTGGGTACCAGGGATCCTTGTGAAAATCAGGGAATTTGTGTGGCAAGGAAAAAATCAGGCTTTTTTTTTTACTTATGGGAAAGTTATTTGTAACTTTACAAACTAGGGCTAATTTAAGCCAGGATTTTGGAATCTAGGTAAACTGTTGAAGATACATATATTGCAATTCTCGGTTAACTTTTGAAAACTTAAGTCAACTTGATCAAAAGCAACTACATGTAGTTGTTTGTTTGTAGAGGACGAAAGCCCTCGATATTCTATATTGAAAAAAAAAAATCAAAAATTTTATTGTTTATTTTTTTTTTTCTTTTTTTTTTTTTCTCTTTTTTTTTTTCTCCTGACCTTTAAAAATCGAAGATTTTTTTTTTTTTGTTTTCTTTCTTTTTTTCCGGCCAGTCCACAGTAGCCATGATGGACTTCTTACAGTTATGGTGTATTTCTCCTTAGGATGAACTTACTCCTCGTGATGTTATCATGGCGAACAAGTTCAACAAAAAGACTCGGAAAAGGGAGCGCCAGTTGAAGAAGGTCAAACAACTCTTCTCTGTAAGTTCACTCAAATCACCGAAGTCGTATTTAGTTTGAGCACGCAGCACATTTTAATTATTAAGAATTTTCTTTTGACTTAATTTTTTCTCCAGAAAAAGAAGAAAAAACAATCAGCGCCCGTGTACAGCTTTTCGGCTCTACATCTTGTTCATGACCCTCAAGGTGAATGTGCAGTCCAGTCTCTTTTTCATCCTTGTTGATTTAATTGTTTTATGGCCATGGTGGCTCTGTAGCGGTGGAGTCATTTCAGGCCTTGTACACATAGAGAACGGGAGACGTTTTCTGACGCCACTTGTTTGTGCGGGTCGCCTACCTACAGGATGAGAGGCAGCTTGCTCGAGTAAGTCCGGAGGAGTTCGGCTTCGTTCGGCACGAGCAAAAGTCTGCCTTTCACCCTGTAAGTAGACAACCCGCACAAGCAAGTGGCGTCAGAAAACGTCTCCCATTTTCGACGGGAGTCATTCCACCGTTATAGAGTCACCTTGTTTATGGCTATTTTTGTTGTTTAAAAAGCGGCTGAATCTTAACAACCTTTACATAAATTTCAGGATTAGCTGAAAGGCTGTTTAGGCAGCTAGAAACGCGCAACGAGCGTTTTGAAGTGAAACTCATGTCACTGGACGTAATCTCAAGATTGATAGGACTTCACCAGCTCATTGTATTAAACTTCTATCCTTACGTCCAGAGGTTTATTCAGCCGCATCAGAGAGGTACGGTTTACTGTATTCTTATCTGACTTATCCTGTTTCCATATCCGAAGAACTCGTGCTGTGTATGAAAATTGTCGTCGAGAAATCAGTTGCATTCAAAAAGTCTTGAAATACCCGCGAAATTAACGTATTATTAGGAACCATATTCATTCTTAGATTCCTCAACCCTTCTCCCAAGCTTGGATTCTTCTCTCCAATTTCTTGTAATTACATTTTGCCTTTTTACGATCGTAGAAGTTTTGCGGTTTCTTTGACAACATCGTATTCATATCAGCTCCGAAATCGGTACAACGCCTTTCCCATTTTTCTGTTATTATTTCTTCATGATGCGTGAATATTTCGTCTTACTATTTGTCTTATTTTGCAGAGGTCACCAAGATTTTGGTTTTCGTTGCACAATCTGCGCACGAATTAGTGCCACCAGATGTAAGTTAATTGTCACCGTTTTGAACGGAAAACTTGTGACGGAACGCTTACCTTTTCTGCTCACCACGTCTACCGTTTTCTGTTTTAAAAGGTTCTCGAGCCCGTTCTGAAAACCCTCGTGAATAATTTCATCACTGAGAGGAACTCTAGCGATGTCATTTCCATAGGGTAAGAATCGACGTCTTCTTCACCTTCGATACATCAGCATTTTTCGGTGTGAATGGGCTTTGGCTTTCCCGCTGCGAACCACGCCATCTAGCGACAAAACAGTGGAAGCTCAGTTATCAGCGAATCCACGGGCAGGACTAAGGCCGCATAGAGCTTTGAGACGAAAGAAAGATCTAAGTCGGCGTGAAAGCAAAGCACAAGACCAAACAGAAAACCCGATATTGCAACATACCATTTTTTGCGTTATCCAGATAAAATTGAAAAACGGTGACCGACCCGGCTGGGTTTGAACCACAGCTGGACCGGTGTTTTCGCATCCAAGTATTGTGCCTTCACCCACTGCGCCAAGTAGAGCTCTTGTTACATGTACAGCTCTCTGGCTCTTTGTGCATCTTTCGGTGCAATGCCGGTTGCCTACATCTGGCGCTCCAAATCCACTTTTCGAAATTCAAATCGTCAGCACCACAGACACCATTGTGAATTTTGAATTGCTTACAAACTCAATTCGCATGAGTGCTCCACCAAACCGTTAGACTTGATTTTCAATGCTTCTTTTCTAGTGAAAACTTCACGTGAGGGTGTTTTTTTCAAAACTTTCGCCTCAACGTGAGATTGTTTTTTGGAGGAATAATGTTCCGCGTTGGTGTCTTTTCTACTCCGCGAAGAATCTTGCATTTCACGGTTTTTTTTTTCGCTCGTCGTTCCTCGGTGACCCAAAGGGCACTTTTGGGGGGTAGTTTACTCCACTTCCGCCAACCTTGGACCAATTTTGAATGCCTCTGAAATAAGTCATGGGTTTTCTGTCGAATGTTGCAAGCTTCATCGAAATTTAGGATTTCGGCCTTGGATCGTTTCCTTGTTAGTAGTGTAGGCTTCTCGATCGCACTAAGAGATTCTTGATTGCCTTGAAAGATTATTTATTGCAGTAAGAGATTCTTGATTGCACTAAGAGATTCTTGATTGCAGATTAAACGCTGTTCGGGAAATCTGTTCCCGCTGTCCTCTCGTGATGACGACAGACCTTCTCCATGATTTGTCCCAGTATAAGAAATATCGGGAGCGAAGCGTAATGATGGCTGCCCATTCTCTTATTCACCTCTTCCGGTCACACCAACCGGAAATGCTCCGTCGCAAAGATCGGGTAATTAACGAATTATTTGTTTAAACTTCGTTTCAAGTTTAGGGCTTTTCTCACTATCTAATTATGCTTGAAGGGCCGACCAACGGAAGCGACAGCGGAGGCACACGCGCGAGAATTTGGAGAACTTGACAGTAAGAGCTACGTTCCTGGAGCTGAAGTTCTCTCTAAGCCAACTACAAGTAAACCGGTAAGTTTCTTTCATTATCAGCATTCAGGATTTTAGTTCTTGGAGAAATTCGTAAAGATGCCTACACAACTTCACGTGTCGTTTTTCTCTCTGGAGGAAAGAGATATCCGGTAATTTTGTGGAGTGCTTTAAAGTTTTAACAAAATATGTATCAGTAAATCTGTGCTTAGTATTTTCAGGGATGTCACAGGTCAGGAAAAGTCAGGGAAAATGGCTTCAAAGTCAGTAAAAACTCGTATTTAGACATAAATATTTTTAAGACTGTCCTTTCGTTGTGATCGAAACGCTGCGTCGACAGACACAGACACTGAAATTCTCAAACGCTTTTCGGAGCTCGGCGGGTGGGCCGTAGGAAAATTGATCGAATTAGACCAGGAGAAGTCAGGAAATTCCAAGAATAAGATCTTGTGACAACCCTGACGTAATAAGTCGCTTGATTTGCAGAATTAGCCAAAAAAATATTACAGGGTCTGTCCCAAAATAAAGTTGAATGAGCTCGGGGAGAAACAATTTCTTAAGATATATCTACAAATCGATAAAAGTCTTCAGAAAAGTCTTCCGCGTCAGAGAACTGGCGCAAGCGCTCCTTCCAGTTGTGGTACGCGTCCTGGAGGCCATCAATAAGGACCTCCTTTTAACACCGCGTCCAAGCCTTTTGAGCAGCTTCTAACGTCCCGAAACGGTGGCCTAAGATAACTGTCTAAAAATGCTCAGATGTAAAATAAAATGTGATACTGTTTACTCTGAAGTGCCGTTTATGCCAAAATATTGTTAAATGGCAGAGTGTTTGAATGGGAAATGTTTCGTCCTAACCTGCAGCTAAGTCCTTTCTGCTGCAGAGCGATATTGCGTCACATTTCAAATCAATGCGCGTTTTTTCAGGCAAAGAACACTAAAGGAGACGAAAGCGACGACGAATGGGTAGATATTCCCGACGACGGTTCCAACATCGATATTTCCGATTCTGAAGAATCTGGAGATGATGACGATGAAGCTGAAAGTGAAGACGTGGAGGAGGAAGATGATGAGGAGGAGGAAGAAAAAGAAGATCCCAACAAGAGACAACGGAAGGTATTATCCGTCGAGCTGTCATCCTTTCTTCTCGTTTTCTATCGCGGAGGACGATAACACTTTGTTGGTTTTAGGAATCAACATCGACGGACAAGTCGGGGAAAGCAGAGAAAGTCAAGAGCAAAGAGGAGATTGCCATGGAAATTAGTATGGCTCGAATCCTTACAGACGAGGACTTCAAGCGGATTGATGCAGCCCAGATGAGGAAGCAGATGGAAGGAATTTCCAAGGGGAAGAAACGCGCAGCAGAGGAAGATGCTGTCAGAGAAAAGTAAGTAACAGTGCTCATTCCTTTGTTTTGTGGTCCATATTAACCCATATTAGCCCAAAGTATTTAGAGTAAAATTTAGCGTAAGAGAAATAGAAAAGATTTTTTGAAATTAAAATATGCAATTTTAAGCTTGGAAAAATGCCTAAATAATTAAATTTCAGGTTTCCAGAGGGGTGATATCTTTTAAACTGTGACAATATTGAACTGAAAAGATCCTCTAAAATAAATTTTTCTGTTTCCGAACGGCATCGCTGGGCGGTAGTGATTTCATCACTTGTTTGGTTACTGTTTTGTGGTCCCAAGTAATCATTTGTGTTGTTATTGCAGAGGAGAACTGGTTTCTTTAGGTGATATTGAAAATATCTATAAAAAGCGACGACATGATAAAGAAGCTCGCGTGGAAACAGTTCGGGTAAGACGTGATTTTCATATTTATTTTCGGCATCAACGCACGGTTTCACGATCGTTCTTACCCGACGTATTGCTGTCTCACTTTGCAGAAAGGACAAGAGGGACGTGAAAAGTTTGGATACAAGGTCAACCGCCAAAATCCTTACGCCAGCACCACCAATCGCGAAAAGAGCAAAAAGAAGAACTTCATGATGGTACGCCACAAAGCTCGAGGGAAGATAAAGAGATCTTTCAAGGATAAACAAGTAAGTTATTGCACCTAAATCGCGGAAATGAATTTCTGAATTCAGTGGGTTGGTAGGTTCTTTTTTGGCTCCTCTGTATATTTTACAAAATGAGCCAAGTCGTGAGTAGTGTCGGAAGTTTAAATGCTTTTATTGACCTTTTCTTCTTTCTTGCAGCTTGCTCTGAAAAATCACTTAATCAAACAGAAGAAAATGAAGTGAGGCATTTGGGACCATCCGTCATCTGTCAACTCTTTTTGCATCAAGTTTTAAGTCGACGTATCGTGAACCGGCCATCTGTGAAATGTAACCATAGACGTGGGGTTCAAGAGAATTGTGCATTAATATTTTCTCGAATAAAGTTGGTTGTTTAACTTGTTTGTAGTTCGAAGCCCGGATATGTTTTTATTGTACTCCTTTGAGTGTCTTGGCGGATTAGAACATCTGACAAGTGAGGGCAGCCTGTCATATATTTCTTAAGGCAAAAAAATATATCAGCGCCAGTCTGGCGTAGTAGTTCTCTCTTTCAGACGACATACTGAGCCTATAATTCCAATAATAGGGAGTAAAAAAGCCCCCCCAAACCGATTTTAACTTTGTTTCTGAAGGTGCAATTTCTATAAATGTTGTGCAACCTAGCATGGACTCCTCGCTCAACCTTGGTCACAATTAATGCGGATTTCATTTCTAACATATTGGCTGTTTAGGTTGCTTGAAAGTCCGTTCATGATTTACCGCTCCGCAGTGGATGCAAATTCAAAAACATTGACGACATATTTTGAGTAGATCATTATCCGATCAATAATGCTGCCCGAGCAGTATCCCCATACATTGGATAATACGTAAATGAGCGTATTGTTAAAGATTAACATACCTGTTTCTTTTAGTGTTGTAGGGAAAATATTGCCT
>Ga0058701_10004048_pt1 | contig 11802 bp, 6 predicted proteins | sample AgamicOrMae_FD_97039 | JGI IMG/M metagenome (GOLD analysis project Ga0058701, IMG submission 97039) | Agave microbial communities from Guanajuato, Mexico - Or.Ma.e | ecosystem: Host-associated > Plants > Phyllosphere > Phylloplane/Leaf | place: Guanajuato, Mexico | collected 2012-06-04 | reverse complement strand
CTCATAATGTAATACAAGATAACCTGGGTGAAACACAAGAGGTTGAAAATATCACCTTTTTAAAGTGAAGAAGACTCTAAAGAAGTTGGGCGAAGGAAGGCCAAGTTCCCCGGCTGAAGTATCCATGCAACGTCCATGGTAGTACCCATGCCGAAAAATCCATTCCTAAATACTCCAATGGACGTCGGTTTATAGATATAGCATAGAAACATGGATATCCATTTGTGTGTTTTCAAAAAATGAATGATTCGGCGTGGATATTGCGTGAGCTTTTCAATCCGGGTTAGGCGTGGGTACCGGTAATTTTCGCAAAAAGTTGGGTGAGGTTAAGTCTGCTTTGTTGGAGTGTCCTCAGCGTGTTCTAAAAATATGGCGCCTTTTTTGATTCCAGGAAGCCGTTTGGTTCGGAAGAGGGCGGTGGTGCCGATCGCGACAGAGGTACCCGCCTTTCCAGCCGCTCGTCCGTCCCGCCGTCAAACGACTTGATCGTCCTTCCCGCCGACTCAAGCAGCGAGAATCACAGGTCAGTGCAGTTCGCAACAAAACGGAAGGAGATATCTCTGCCTCAAATCTTGGGGCATTCTCCTCCCTTACTTTTTGACCCTCTACACAAATCGTTCAAACTGCTGCTTCCCTCCATTCGCCAATAAAGTGGGACTCTACAAATGGAGCATTCAACCTTTAAATTTGTATGGTCAGTTCTATTCGCACGCCTATGTTATTACAAGGGCGACTTGAACGCACGGGAATACTATACATTTTACATGGGGCAACGAGCGTATAGTCACTTCGAATTTATGTTGGGGTATATTGACCCGATAGCCATTTATATTGAGAGACTTTAACGCTCGGCAAATGACCGGAACACTTGTATGTGGGTTTTATATTGTGCCCCCGTTTCGAGATTAAAGTCCCTTTGACAAACATATGCCCAGATCAAAGAATCCATGTGGAAATTATGATTTTACGTACTGGCTACTGATATCCATGTCTAATTCCTAATACATGAATAACCATGCATACATATCCGCAGATCGACTTAATGTAATATGGATATATATCCTCAATGTAAATGTAGATATCATCAATATGAATATAGTTACCTTCATAATTGTATAGATATCCTCAGTATTAATATAGATATCCCCAATTTTAACATGGATATCCCCAATAATAATATGGATGTCTATGTTTAGTTGTCTAAATGGTTATCCATTAAAAGGCATGGGTATCCATGTATGGATCCTCAGACCAGGGTTATTCAGACGAGTATGGGTTGGGACATGCAATGCAGTCGATGTGGGCTTGTCGAAGTCGGCCCAGCAACGGGTCCACGTCTCGCCTTACTTTCTCCAACTGACTGCAGAAGGTCACATAGGACCAGCGGGCCGAAGGGGGGGGGGAGAGCAAAGAACTGTATCTCGGAAGAAGAACAGGTTACGTCACAGTCGAATTTGGATTGGTCTGTGGGTAGGCTCCCTGCAGAGAGCGCTGATAGCTCCCAAAGAACCATTTAAATCTTTTTTCGAAATCACTTACATGAAAAGAAACTAGCCTTTTCAATTTTCATAGTAAATTAGCAGTCCTGGTTGTACTTTGAAATGAAAGGCTATCTTACGATCAGATGTTTTTAGGTTTCTACGGAACGTCTTCCCGATGGGACTTGATTTTGAGCATTTAGACGAAACACCAATTTGTTGCCAAAAAGTTTTGCAGGATTCGAATGGGAACAAATTGGGCTTAATGTTTGGAAATGAATGTATCGAACAGTGACAGTACGACTTACAGTCACACTTTCGCTTTAAAAAGTTGACAATTAAAGTCTGGCATTATTTGAATTTTTTTTAAGAATTTAAATGTAATAGGAATTGGCTTTTTCCAAGAAAGGACTTTACGTCCACCTAGCGGTGCGCCTTCCACTTAATCTTAATAATTCTTCCCTTGGATAGTTGATTTTGGAAAATCAAAAGCAATCAATTTTTTCTTCTATTTTGTATTTTTTAAGCTTTTAAAAGAAAAAAAATATTATAAAGTCAATATTTTTAGCTTTTCAAAAACACGATTCACATTATATATTACCTAATTCCGTTATAATCCTCTCATAAAAACTCGATTTTGCGAAATATTTTAGTCGAAAAGTTTGGTTTTGAAATATTTTCAGAGCAGTAGAGCGGAATGTAGGAGTGAACGCCTGAGCTCACGTCAGTATATTGAAAATGTACTTGGTGCAATATGGGAGGGTATCTGCGGATAGCTGCGCGTCGACCAAATGGGTACCTTACCCTTGGTAGACCGCAGGCAGGCAGCACCTCCTCTTCTGTCGCCTGGCTTGCGAGCATTGCGGTTGCCCACCTGTTGACACCTGCTAAGGAGACTTTCTTCACGACGGTCACCGCGACCTTTCACCCTTTCCTTGTAGGCAGCATTCCGAAAAAGGCGTGAAAACATCTGCAAACCGCGCGTATCCCCAATGTATCGCCACGTAGACATTATTTGAAATAGGCTTTAGCCGAACTTTTCTTTCGAAACGTCGAGGAAAGTAGCCCCGTGCGTTAAGTATATACGCATGTGTGCTTTGGACATTTTTACTTGATGGGCCGTTGTGGACTCGCTGGGAATATTTACTTGGCGATAGAAATATCTACGTAAGCTGGGTTGACGAGCTTAACTTCTTGCTGTTATGTGCTTTCAAAAGTATGATTTTCGACTACACTTTTTTTGAAAACTTTGGACCCTTAAACCTAAACGATTTATTATCAAGTTTTAGTAGCTTCCACAGAAATGATTCCTGATACTAAGGAAAGTTTTATTTATGTGGTGACATTTTTTTTTGGCCGAAAGGATTTTTTTCTTCCTGTAGCAAAGAATTGTTTCGTCACTGCGAGAAAAAATTATTTTGCTTTTAGGTCAGGGTGTTTATAAGTAAAAATACGACCTTGACCTACAAAAAAATTCGGCTATCTCTAAAGTTCCTTTTAACCAAATTTTACTCCCAAAGCCCTAACTTGTCGTTATTATTTTATTTTTTTTCTGGCAAATTGCGCTCTTGGATAAGAAATAAGACACTTTAAGTTCAGCTAAGGGGTTGCCACCATAAAATTCGATGAATCACCCTAAAAATAACCCGCTGTAACTAAATTTTACTCCCAAAGCCATAACTTGTTATTATTTTATTTTTTTCTGGCAAATGTGCGCTCCTGGATAAGAAATAAGACACTTTAAGTTCAGCTGAGGGGTTGCCACCATAAAATTCGATGAATCACCCTAAAAATAACCCGCTGTAATCCTCACGAGTTTCCTTGTAATCCTCACGATTTTTTGTGATCCTTGCGAATTTTCTTGTAATCCTAGCTTAAAACTCTCACCATAATCCTTTTGCGAACTTTTTCTTATGCTATCGTTATGAATCTCAACAATATTTTAATCCCATGTAATGCTCGTGGATTCCCTACAAACTCCATCTGTAGTCCCACATTATTCCCATGTACTGTTGTGATCCCAAGCACATTTTTTCCAGAGGGGGCACCCCCTTCGAGGCAAGCACTCTCGGGCCAACTGTAAGTTGAACCGGCCGTGAAAGTGGTCTAATAAACAAGTAAGAAGTCGAGTGACTTTTGAAGAACAAATAATTCCGAGAATCCAATGAAACCATAAGTGAGCGGGAAGACAATAGAGAAAGCAACAAGGCAGGCGTCTCGGAAAAATGAGACATTGACAATAAATTGTGTCTGAGCGGTGCATCGGCTCCGCTCGGTCCTTCTCGGCCTTGTTCGGCTCGGCCCGGTCCGGCCACACAGGGCGCGGCACGGCCCGCTAGAAACGCACGCAAAAGGAATGTTTTTTTTTTACGAGTGGCGCCGTAAACGCTGCCGTCGCTTCGACGCGACAGGACAGATGTATCTTCTTCATTTGTGCCACGTTTTTACTACAGATTCCGTTGGATAGATTCTCTCTGCTGTGTTGGACTCGTTGACCGGGCCTCCTCTCGGTACGCGTCGGCATCGCCTGTAACGCATATGTCACGGTCTTCTATGTTCTTTTCTGAAATTAACCCATAACAGCCCAAAGTATTTGGAGTGAATTTTAGCTTAAGAGAAATCGGAAGGGATTTCTTCCATTTAAATACGCTATTTTAAGCTTTGGAAAATGCCTAAGTAATGAAATTTCACGTTTCCATAGGGGTAATATTTTTTAATTTGTGACAATACTTAAAGGGAAGATCCTATCAAATATTTTTTTCTGTTGCCGAACGGCATCTCTGGGCAGCAGTGGGTTAACGCAACGAAAAGTACCGTATCAATTCTCTCCAATTGAGCGTCCTATTCGATTCTATAACAACCTCGCGTAAAATCTCCTCACACCGAAAAAAATGTACTATCAAATTTACCGTTTGCTTAAATTAAAATTAAGAGTATCATATGCTTGAATGTAGCATACTGTACTTTATATTAAGCACACATTACTTTAGTATGCGTATATTTGAATTAAATGTACAGTAAGCTTTATTCAAGCATATTATTGGTAATTTAAGCATGGGTGATCTTATTATATCCCCAAGAGTCTTACGCTTGAATCCAACATACAGTTTTTCCGGTGCATATTGAAACCCGTCAATAAAATAGCCGCATGCATAAGTGAGTTTGTCGGACAGGTGAGATGGCGTGGTCACTCTTTGCTCAGTTTTAAAGATTCAATTTTCCAATTCTGTGTTGAACCGCGGTTAGGTTCGTTCAAGATAGGTTAGGTGCCATGTGCCACGCTCGCCAAACCCATTCCCGCTTGATTCTCGGAAACACGGACCAAAAATGGAACACACGAGGCGGTTAGTTCAAACTTTGACACTTGAAGTGCAGTTCTAGGTGAATTAGGTCCATTTATCGGAACAGCGTGTCACTTCCTCGTAACTGTGGCACCGAGTAGTCGAGAAAAAACAAGTTGTTTCTAATTCTGTATTTTATGGTCTTGACGCTATTTCTCCGCGACAATGGAAGCCATTTATGGCTGGAAAGAGGTTAAGGGTACCCGTGGTACCCATATTGTAGCGAAGGTAGCACGGAAGTCGTCGCATAGCGAGTACCGAGTACGTGCTCAAGAGGCGGTGACTCATGTCGATCTGATTCGGTTTTCGGCCTCAAGGAATGCCTGCTTTGGTTTTTATCCAGCCGTAAAAAAGCTCTCACAAATCAGGGACTGCTCAACAAATTTACTGTTTATCGTAAATATTGAGAACACAAAACCCTATCTTTTCACGCCGGGATTAGTGTCTCTTTCTTGTCGGAGATGCTTCGGCAGAGACAGCGCGTTCCAATAATGGACATGTTTTTTTTCTGTTTTCATAACCTTTTTTTTAAAAAGAAGAGTGTAACTTTTTTTTAATTATTATTTTTTTAAATTGGAAATGGGGTGAAGTAAGACTGTTATGGATGGATTTAAATTTTTCCGATCACTTTGAAAACGCCCTTAATAGAAAATTAAATTAAAATTTTATTCATAAAATATCGTTAAAACAAGAAAAAGAAAAAAAAAGAAAATCGCGCAGAAAATGAGTGCATGATTTTTCAAGTAATGAGAAAAGAAAAAGTAGCCACCGAAGATCAGAAATAGCCAGCAAAAAGTCGAACATGCTAATTCAAAATACAGTAGAGTCTCAGTTATACGTCTTTCAGTCGTAAGTCCCTCTCGTTTGTACGTCCAATTGGTATAGTCTCACCCAGAATACTTTGCATGATACGGAAGATTATTTTCACTTGTACGTTCCTTTCAGTTCTCCGTCCAAATTTTTGAGTCCAGACTTGAACGTGTAACCGGAGATTCCACTGTAGCCTCGTATTGACTCCACAACGCTGTTGGATTCGTATTCCCATCCTTGTTGACCATCCTTGCAATATCCTTACGCAATTTTTATCGATGCCTTTAACAGTCGCTCCTTTTAAATGATGTAGAGCAAAAAAGTGAAAGGATTTGTAGGAAGCGCTTGTAGCCCACGTTCAAAACCGCGGCCTGACGGTAACAGGTCCAGTTTCCACGTCGGTGGTACCAACCTGCCGGTCCGAAGCTTCCTTCGCGGAAGGGGTAGCGGCACTTACACCCACTGCCTACTTTCCAACCGTTTCCTACCGACTAGCCGAGACTTTATTCAAACCAAAACTGAAAAAGTTCCTGCAGTGATTTTCAAGATGGACAGTCAACCTTTTATTACTTTATGAAAACGAACGAAATACAGCCGTGTAGGGAAGATTACATGAAGTGCTTCGCTTCCTTGTCGCGCGGGTATCAAGTACCTCGTGCCTTTCTTCGCCACCGATCCGCTCGGCTGTCGCCAAGCCCAATGCATTTTTTGGCGAGATTAGCCGAGATGTTTACATCAGTCTTGGCGTCTATTTGGGTTAACTCTAAGGATGGCTTTGGTTCACTCCTTTCTGGTCTGCAACTAAGATGAAATTGAGAAAAGATGGAAAATCCATCGTCTCTTTAGATCGGAGATTGCATCAATGCCGGAGAACTCCCTGCATCTCCTACTTTCCTCGCGAAGGAAAAGTTTGTTCCGAGTGTTCGGCGACGTTAAAAAGTGGCTTCTTGACATATGGTACAAGCGGCTTTGCGTGTGGCAAAGGCAATCAACATCCCGGCCATTCTTATCGGATTTTACATCATGTCGTATATATAATTAGTCAACATGTCCCAACAGAAAATATTTAGCGTGACGCAATAAACCTCTTAACGCCGAAGAACGCCGGAAACGGCTGTTCACCGGAAAGCGAAATGATGAGAAATTTACAAGGCATTTTGATAGTTCCGTTCCGAAGTAATCGGAACGTGTGTGGCCGACAAGATTCTCATACCCATAGACCACACTATACATGATTCATCGCAGGGAATCCAAATGGCTTTCCGTTTTTAGTCCATTAGCGGCCGAACTTTACTATACCCGTTTCAAACCGAAAAAATTTTCAACGTTTTTCCCCCCTAATATTCTTTTTCAACACTTAATTTAAAGCTTTTTCTTTTTGAGATGTGGATGGCTAGAAGTACCCTTTACTAGCTCTTAGTAGACGAAATTTGTTCTTAGATTCTACTATTGTTCGCGCTTCTTTATACAGATTGTAAAATTTTTATTCGTTTTTTTTTTGATAGTCACTTTAACTGTTTTTTTTGTTGTTTTTTCAACTATTTCCCTAGATTTGTATTTTATTTCAAAATCTGAAAAGTTTGATGGAGGGACATTTTTTCACGCAATGTTCTCAAAATTCGAAAATTTTCGTTTGGATATCAAATTGTTAAATAAATAAAGAAAAAAATATCGACATATCTATCCAATCCATGTTCATGGAAACCGTAGGTATTTTACGCTTAATGGTTTATATCGAGTTTAATATTCGTGAATCCATGGATGTCCTTGATTTTGAGGGTGTCTACAAGTGAATATTCTAGCTGAAATATCCATCGTTGGTGTTGCTATCCATGTCTTGCTCGTGCAGCATTTGGATGTCATCGTCGATTTCATGTCAATTTCTAGGTCAAAACCTTTGTTTCTCAATCTTCTAGATCATGCTTATTTTCATATGATCAAATTGTGGGAAGAATAACGAAACTTCTGTTTACTTTAAAAAGCGATTTAGAACATTCTGCTAGGAATCAGGTTGATGATTTCCTCTTGAACCGATTTCAGAAAAGGTCGTGGCTGCTCGCAAGTCATCGCAAATACAGGGAGACTTGAACGCAGGTAAACCAAACTAATTGCATTTTAAATGGGAGATGACTTGAACGCACGGAACCCAACCTACATTTTACGTGGGGCAGGTGTGCGAATAATGAACTTTTCTAGTAGAAAAAGATACTTCCATTGGTTCTATGAACATGGAAGTATTATTACTAATATAAAAAATAGGCTAAGGTTGTATTAACAAAGGCGGCCTCGTAAAGACTATGGCGCCTCGAACTAACGAAGTTCCAATGTGCCCAACTAAATTGAAGAGTGCTGAAGAGGACCGTTAGGGACCTAGGTTCATTTAAGGCAATTGAACGTGAAACAATTGTTCGTAAATCGACGCCGGAATACAGTACCGTAACGGAATATGCATCGGTCGCTGATATATCGGCCTGATACAACAATGCATCCGTCACTTCGCACCTTTGATATAATCAGCGTAGCTAACGGGTCGAAATAGCCCGCAAATTCCCTGCAAGTGGATATACTTGCACGGCCCCGCCGCCTTCGGCCAACCTCGGCTTTCTCCGTTAATCAGATTGAAGACTTCGCAATGATTGATGTCTCTAATGACGCCCGGATCGGATGTCACCGGAGCTGACGTCATGAATGCCTTTTATGGCGGGAATATGAAATTATGGACAAGTTTCTTCGCTAGATTACTAGATAAATTCTTGTCTAGCCTAGATCGAAGATGGCTCGTTTCCGAACGGGTTTCGGTGGAATGACTCAATGCGGTGAAGACGCTGAAAATTTCAAAGGGTGCATGACGATCTTTTGCGTTAAATCTTTCAACGAATGGAGCGACGAATAAGTTACTATCGGTACTTAGCCTAAACCTAACTAAAGCTAAATGAGTGGTATCTGGTGGGGTGACAGTCGAGGGTATCAAAGCCGGGGCGACACACAGGATACCTAACGTAGGTCAACGTTTTGCGGCTGATCCTGATCCACTGCCCTTAACGGGTAGTTGTCATAAGCGCCAAAAACCACAAGCGCCAACGCCGCAAGCGCTAATCCGTAACCGCCAAACGAGAAAAGTCGCAAACGTCAAAGGTCTTAACCGCAATACTAACCTTACCTAACCTAACTTAACCTAACTTGACCTAACCTAACCTATACGAACTTTGGCGTTTGCGATTTTTCTCGTTTGGTGGTTACGGACTGGCGCTTGCGGTTTTTGGCGCTATCGAATGCTCCCCTCCTTAACGGTTAAAACAGACCCGTTATTCATATATTTAAAATAGTTTTTCTGCTGAGATAGAGCCTACTGAGTACTTGAAACATTATTATTTAAAAGTCCATTAAAGAGTCGCTTTGAATCTCGGGAGATAGCGTTTTTGCACTGGGTTGATTTTCTTTACAGACTGATTCGGATATTCATTTTCTTCTTTGAAACAAGGAAAGCTTATGGGGACTACTTTTGTCGTTTATTAAACATTTGGCGATCATCGTGAACAAGTCGTTGGGAAAGTATAGGTTGAAATGAGCCGGCCTCGTTAGAGGTCAATCGAAAAATACTCTCAAGAATCGACTTTGACTACTAGAAGTGTATTATTGAAAAACCTTTTTTGTCACAACGGTACAAAATTTATTTTAAAAAATCCCAATATTTAATGAAATACATTAAACTTTGATTTGATACGAAAGTTAATCAAAAGTAGGTCAAGCGAGATTTTTAGCTGTTTTTTTAAATCCATCGGAAAATAATCGCAAAAGACGTTTTTTTTTTTTTTTAGGTTTTATTTTTTATATCAAATATTGTCACCTTTTCTATGATTTGTGTTCAATTACAATCAATAAATAGGAAGAGGCGCTTTTCCTTCGTAAAAATTAACGGAAAAAATAAAAAATGAAAAAATTCCGCTACCGGTAGACTTTCTCAAAACGTTTTCCCAGGCCCCCCCAAAAAAAAACTAGGAGAGTTTTATTTTAAGATATGCAACATAAATGAGCCGATTCGAATAGGCTTACAATCAGCTGGTATCGGGAATCTGAGATTATCACTGCCTTCGCGAATAAGTTTTGGAGATTTAATTGGCTGAGAAGGCGGAGCGAGTGATGTTATCAAGAGTTGCAGGTCTCCGCCTCAACAATAAGGAGAGCGAGTGGGTTTGTGTTGTGGAGCGGAGAGAGCATAGAGAGCAAAGCCAGGCGAGGGAGGCCGCAGGGAGGCTGCTCTCTGATTGGGACTTATATCAAGCATCCTTGAGAGCCAAGGTCCCCACGAATGTCTCAGTAAAGCACTCTCACCAGACCTGTCAGTCGTTACGAAACACTCTCTTCAAAGAAATCATCACTAATAAAGTACCTTTTTAGAGAAGTCTTAAACGTTTAGTTCGGAAACCCTTGGATTAGTAAAGTTGGGTTAAGTACTTTGTGCCTCACTTCCGTTCTGCTCCGCTCGATTTTCTGGAAAAGTGAAAAATTTCACCATTTAAAATAGTGAAAATGTGTAATTTAAAGACCGGATACATTTATTATTATAAATAAATGGCCGAGGCGTAATAATTTTAAAACCAATCATGGCAACCCTTCCTCATGGGGGGGTCATATGACTCGTCATAAACCAGTCATCAGTGGCCTGGCTTCCTGTACTATTTACAACAGCATCAACCCATATCAGCCCAAAGTATTTTGAGTGAAAATCAGCTTAAGAGAAATTGAAAGGATTTTTCCATTGGTATACTCAATTTTAAGCCATGGAAAATGCCTAAGTAATGAAATTTCAGGTTTCTAGGGGCGTAGTATTTTGAATTGTGACAAAACTGAACTGAAAAAATCCCCCTCTTTTTAGGCCCGCCTCCTTCCAACAGGAGAAGGGCTTTATAGTTTCGTATGAGTCCGTATGTCCGGATGTATGTTGTCGTCGCTCTGAAAATACTTGTCGAAAAGAAACGTTCAGTATATGAAATCGACGTGAAATTGTCCCCTGATGACGACTGGGTGGCATCAAAGCTTGTTAGTCGTCGTTACTTTTAGTTATTCAAAAAAAGATGTGATTGAATAACGAGTTGCAGACTACTCCACTGCTTGATGAATTGACATACTTCTCGGGTACAAACCATCCCTTCTTTTGTCACTTTGTTTTGTTTTTTTTTTGCTTTCTAGCAAGATTTCTAAATAATCACAGAGAATTAATGAGGTGCTGGGCTTTTTAATCGAAGTCCCAACTCTGTTTAGTTCAATTGAAAAACTTGCAAAAAAATGGCAAATGGCTCATACTGACTTAGAGGCACTCACCAAAAAAATCGGGCGGGCACGCTCGATTTTTTTTTGTTTGTTTCTGAACGGCATCGCTGGGCGGTAGCGGGTTAACAAACTTGAAAAATAAAACTACCCTTAGTTAAGCCCCCCCCCCCGCAAACTTCCAAGGTCATTCTGGATAGGGTGTTTGAGGGGCTACTATCTCCTGACACGTAATTCGTCAGATTTGAGGCCGGGGTCAGGCGGCTCCTTGGCTGGCGAGGTGTTATCCATCCGGCCAGATTCCAAGAATCCATCACGAATTTTCCGAGGCTGCCCACGGCATTTTAATCGCGGATTTGAACCGCGAACCCTAACCGAGTCTTGATACCAATCTCTTGTAACGTAGCAACGTTTAACCACTCAGCCACCGTTTTAGAAGGTGTACTTTAGTAGCGAGGCCTTGGCTGAGGGCTGGAAGAAAAAAATCAGCGGATACCAGATTCGAACCGCGACCGCAGACGTGGTAGGTAATTACGCTGACCCTTCAGCCAAGCCTTTAAGCCCCATCGTCCAAATAAATATGCATCAAGAACAAATCCTGGTTCTTTCTGGGGTGCTACTAAGCCTTCTTTCAGCACATTAGCTGCAGATTAACAAAACCTGTTCCTCTCTTCCTCTTTTCTGGACGAGGAATGTGGAAGTACCAGGCTTGAACATGAAAATCTTTACATCCATGCGTCTATGGGAGTATGGGAATGGCGCGAAAAGTCAAGTTTGATATGAGATCAGATTCTGTTTATAGATCTTAAAGAAAAAAAGAAAACTTTTTTGTCTCTTTTCTCAACCCACAAACGCCCAGCGATGCCGTTCGGAAACAAAAAAATATTTTAGAGGATCTTTTTAGT
>Ga0058701_10004047_pt1 | contig 11803 bp, 8 predicted proteins | sample AgamicOrMae_FD_97039 | JGI IMG/M metagenome (GOLD analysis project Ga0058701, IMG submission 97039) | Agave microbial communities from Guanajuato, Mexico - Or.Ma.e | ecosystem: Host-associated > Plants > Phyllosphere > Phylloplane/Leaf | place: Guanajuato, Mexico | collected 2012-06-04 | reverse complement strand
TTATTAGCGTGGGGGGTGCCCCCCCGATTTCCCGGGGCTAGGATAGTCATTTTCCGTCATTTTTACCCCCAAGGAAAGGAAAAATCACCATGAGAACATGGGGACAAAAAATGACTTTTTTTTTTGTCGAACTGTGTTGTCGTTGACCAACTGCGCGAACATTTCTGCTCAAGAGCATCTCGACATATTGTTAATGATATTTTATATAAAATTGTGCCCCCAACTTTGTCCTAACTAAAAGTCAGCCCAGTTCAATGACGCTATTGGTCAAAATTTTAAGCCAAAAATTTGTTGATTGCCTTTAATTAAAGCTCGCAAGCGTTCTCTGAGGAAGAAAATTGGTCAGACAGTTTCCCCTTAAAGGATTCTCGCGAAAATTCGACGTTGCTGCGATGGATTAGAACCGAGAAAATTGAATGTCAACTAAATGAAAATGGGCAAAAGGAAACATTTTATCTCAGAATGAGTATGTCCCACATCTCCAATTGAATTTGATACGAAATTAAACGGTGACCTATCCAGTATTCATGTGGGGTGCGCCTGACCGCATGAATGTATGGATAACTTGGGCTCCCCTATTGGGTGTATCCCCGAATAAGACCGCCTGCTCCCCCCTCCCTCTCCCTCCCCGCCGGTAACTTATTCCGCCCTTTGAAGGAAAGAAGGTGCGAAAATGACTTTCCCGAAACGTGGTGAGCCAATACGACCCGTGATAAAACGGAACCTAACCTAATTTCGTGGCGGAACTGGGTTTTGAAACTTCGATCAAAAATTCCTGAGATTAAGGAAAACTGGGAAAAGGTTTTACTATTATTTTCAAGGTATGATGCTTAAAATATATGAGATACACGGTTTTTCCGTGCGAGTGCTTTTCAAATCATGCCTTGATGAAGTATGGTCCAAAACATTTAGGAATCGAATTTTAGTCGGCCGCCTGGCCCCTGTTAATTTTGACGGGATATTGTCAGTAAAGGGAGTATTTTATTAGATAAATTATTTCAGAGTTTTTCCCGAACATAGACTCTCTGCAGATGAATGGTTTGGATGCGCTGATACAACTCACCTTTCCTCACAGAATTCATTGTTGTCAATATACCTTGTTTGAAGAATCCGACCAAATTTCATGTTCTCCAGCTTGTTTTCTTTAATTTATTTCTTCATGCGTTTTGCAATGTTTATTTCCTTGATGAGAATCTTGCTGCCTCTTGAAGTTAGAACTTTTTTTATTATTTGAACCCTAACTGACAAAGTCCATCTAAAAACCTTCAAGTGAAATTAAACCAAAACCTGACTATGCCTGAATTTCGAGTGAGTTTTGGGTTTAAGCGAGTGAATTCCCCTCCAAGTCTTAAGAGAGCAGAAATGTCATCTGCTGGAATACGATTTTAGTTAAAAGTACAGTCACCTTTAAGTATCAATCAAGATTTCATTGATAAACTAACAAGCGATATCCTCCCTCATCAGACAGTTTTTTGAGCAAAAAATAAATTTGTTATTACCGAGACTCGAACCGATGATCATATAACTGTCTGGTTAGTACCTTACCAACTGAGCCACGACGTTGCTTTCCCCTAATGGTTATTCGCCTGAAGGCTCGTTAGTTTTCCTGCATTTTCGCTTGGAACTAGTCTATTTTTCGGGACGAAATTTGCGTCGAGGCAGAAGAGGAGAGGAGGGCGTCTCCTAAAATCCGTGTATCGACAAGGATGACCTCAACAGCGTCAGCAAAAGCCTCAAGCATCTGCAGGCAACGGGATCAAAGGCTTAATGCCCGCTCATTCGAGCACTAATACGTTTTGTTAGGTGAAGAGGCTGCCCGCAGCCCCGGGCCCACGGTCCAAGACCCGCCGTCCGGGCGGTCAGGGGTCCTACAGGGTCACCCGCAAGACGAACACTTCCCTTTCCCCTCAAGCCAATTATTTATTTGGAAGTCCAAAGTCGCAAACGGTGAAACTCCTGCGTTAAATCAAGGATATGTTGCCGAGTCAGCCAATCTAGTCGATCGGCGATATAAATTGCTCACAAAGTTAGTTTGATGCCAACTACTGTCGTGTTTTCCCTCATCTACTACGTCGCGAAACAGGCGTTGCTTCTCAGTCATTCCGACCTGTTTACTTTGGGGCATACCCTGATGAAAAGAATAGCTGCTTGGACAAGTCTTGCGCATGTTTGGGTCGTGGTAAGCGAAACATATTTTTAGGATTTTTCGACCGCTTTCGTTTTAATTTTTCGTAACCTGCTACCGAGAGGTAAACCTATGAGTCCTGGAGCTTTCGCTGCGGTGTGAAGACTAGCAAGGGAAGTGACAGTGGAGCGACGCATAGGCACCTACAACATGTTTTTGTTAGTTTCCAAGAGATACCCTCACCCATTTCAAACGAAAAACGTCGCCGTGATTTTCCTTCTGATAGTGCCGGTGGTAAGGTATCCCTCCTGAAAACTAACAGCATTTATTGTAGCTTGCCTGGAACAGCTTATGGGCCCTTTTGTCCCTATTTGTACCTTGTAAGGTATCATATTCTCTCCGATTTCTTTTGTAACATATGTCAAGTTAATCGCGGACTAACTGAAACACGGCATACTCCCGTGTTTCGTTTTCTACCTGGAACAGGTTATGGGACTAGTCTAAATTGGTAATTCTTGAAGGAGATTTAGAGTCCCTTTATCGAAAACCTTTGGCTCCGTTGAAAGCGCAGGTAAATAAAAACGCATCAGTGGTGTCGTAGATTGTTTGCAGTGATCGAAATCCCGTGGGAAGGGAGCAGGGGGGTCGAAGGGCAAGGTAGTCTCCTACAGGAAGGCGGACTTGTGAGAGAATATCCCTGGGGGAGTAGCGGTTGGTGGGGGGCGAAAATTAGTGCCCCGGGACCTGTTTCCGCCCAGACAAGTCAAGCCACCGTCCTAAATCTACTTAATCAGTTATTTTATTGAGACTGACAATACTATTAACACATTGTGATGGGTGGGGTCAATTGAATTCGGTCAATACGTGCTTTGCTCGAAGGGAGTGCAAATTGATTTCGCTGTCTCCCGGTAAAAATATTTAGTGAACCATCTCTTGCGTGTTTCGTAGACAATTAGTGCGCGAGGATAAAGATGAAAAAGATGTTATTCTAATAAAAAGCAACATTTTTCCCCCCTTAAGTTCTGTGCACATATGACTTGAAGTCGTTGATATGAATTGTTGCTAAGGATTAAACCGATGGTAGTTTTTACCGGGTCTTACAAAATATTTACAGAATTTTTTCTTTCATTGAAGTTATTTACAGTATCTGAAGAACGTCTGTTAATTTGAATAGTGTCGTCGAAATCGCACCACTGGATGAAAGGGACGTTTATTTTTCATTCGCATGCATGGACACTTTTTTTGAAATTATACTGTTTTATTTTTCATCCTAAAAAGGGAGAAATGAATAAAAAGAAGAAAACAAAGAATGCGGCTATATCAGAGTATCCCAATAATTGATTTTCAAAGCCTATTTATTTTAAAGTTCCAAAAACATTTGCTTGCATTTTTTTTGTAATTCTTTTTTCCTTTTTTTAGTTTAACATGCCTATCTTCAAAATCCAATACAAAGTGTTTGCCTTGAATTTTAAAGAGAGAGAAAAAAAAGAAAAAAACGAAATGTTTTCTCGTTGAAGATTCAAAACAAACTGAACAAAGTGGGGGGTGAAGATTCGTAAATACATACCTTGTGTTTGGGAAGGGAGACTTTTTTTGCCCAGTCTGTAATTATCGAAATCATTGACAAGAGCTACCTTGTCATCGAGATTTCTGGCATTGCTGGGGCATTCCCCGAGGTAATATTGTGACCTGTGAGCAGCAGAGCGAATATGCTTCTGTGTAACCTGTAAGCTTACATTATAGAAGGCAGCCCCTCTTGATTTCGCAGCCCTGTTCTCACTGGCCGAATATTTGGTCGGCATTTACAACAGCCAAGCATTCTGCAGATGTGAAGTTCCACCCTGACTGAATTACGACGTTTGCTAAAGCCACGGCAAGTTCTCCCCACCCTTTCGCCGGTGGCCTCTCCTCTTGAAGCTGGCTTTTTGACGCCCCGCGTCACTTCACAAGGTTTTACGCAATGTTTTACTCGTCTTGGAATTTGTTTAATTTCAACATTTCTGTGACTTTCCTTCTTTCTCTGACTCCTCTTCCATTGTATCTTCTTTAATGGTCCTTTATCTTTCCGCCGTGATTCGTCGGTTTTGTGTGTCCATTTTCGTTCCCGCTGCTGGTTGCACCGGTTTTGGCCTGTTTGAGTTTTCGCCTTCATCCTGTCCGCCATTTTGTGCTGCGTAACCTACCGCTACAAACTGTTCGTTCAAACAAATCCTGGTGAATCATGGCGAAGGTCTAGACAGAACCGGCGCAGCGCTGGGTTATCACCTTACTCCCGTACATTCAGACATTCCTTTTGTAATTTAGCAGTTTAAATTAAAGGGGAAGCCTTGGAGGTGAACCACTTGAGCAAACGCCGGGCGCTAGTTTGAATTGATCTTGTGAACGAATTGCGAACACGATGACCCAACACGCAATTAATTCGAGCCCCACCCCAGACCTCTCCACAGGCCCTACCCCTGGCGCTACCCTTGGCCCTACCTCGACCCTGCGCTCGCGTTTCTACCCCCGCAGGCAGGACCTTCTCGCGCACTGCTCGACGTCGTCCCCGGGAACGTTTGTTGTACTCACCGGCCGACTGACTGGGTTTTCCTTCTCCAACACGTGCTCCGGCTCTGGGAAATTTCCCCAATGCCATCAGGCTGGTCTTAGAGGATTACTTAAGGGGTCGAGGAGAGAAGAGGAGAGCGGCGGCCTGGCTCTGGAAAAGATAGAGCTTACGAAAGCACCCACCGAAAATTCAGATAAATTGGAGGGATCGGAGCAAATCGCTGGATTATGACTACAAGCGTTATTGGAATCACCTTTTAGATGGGTCTGCTTTTCAGGAGAAACAAGGCTTTTTAGGGGACGATGAATTTTTTGCATTCGACTTCGAGATCGGAAATAGAAGGAGCTTTTGCAGGCGACGAGGTAATCCCCGGGAGACTGGTGGTTCTCTCAGAGCGTTCGGGGAAGTCCGCCAGACGTCGTGAAGGTTCGTTGAAGCGAATCATTTGCCACCTCAGAAAATAACGTATCCATGGCGTATTTACACCCCAATCTTGTGTATTTGTGTACTTCCACTTTAGCAAAGTAATGCACCACGGCGTACTTATATTCCTCTACCCAGATCGAATACTCCCTCGACAACTCTCACTTCGTCGACCACCCCCTCCACAACTCTTACTTTTTCGACTACTTCCTTTACTACTCTCACGTCTTAGACTACCCCCTCTACAACTCTCACTTCATCAGCTACCCCCTCCAAGGCGTACTCGTATACCTCACCCGAGTCGCCCACTCCCTCTTCATCGTTTAAAGCCACTCCCAACACTGCCGATCCCCTCCACATTTCCCCGAAGCATATCCGAATACTCACGATATTAGCCGGACACTTTTTCTGCTACAGTCCACAGGCCGAGCCGTATGTGGTGACAGACGTAATGCGGGAGCACCGAACGATTTAGGCGAGCAGATCAAGTTTAATCAATTTTGATATATTATCGTTGATGAAATGGGCTTTAAAACGTCCGTTTAGACTCACCAAAACGGATGCTTAGCCGGAAAATTATTTTTCGCTTGACGTGGACGAGATTCCAGCCTTTTACGGCCACCGATATGTGGCTTACAGTGTTAGCAGAAAGGGCAATAACTTTTGCTTCCTTGGGTTTGGGCCAACTCCGCTGTCTATTATACTCCAATCACGATATATTCGAGCCAAAGGATGCAAACAGCTTCTTGCAATCGATTGCAATGATATTTATCGTAATCAAGAACTAACTCTACCAGAGTAACAAAAAGGACTTGTCTAAATCGTCTACTCTCCCCTTACTTGGGTAGAGGTATTATTTTTACTTATTTGTTTTATGCTGAATGGGCATAGTGGAAATGATAAGTCGTGCAACCAAGACTTACCCATGTTGGGCGACGCAGTTATATCTCAAGACTATATTGTTCTCTTAAAAAAAAGTTTTAGACGTCTTACGTTTGCAAAAGACAAAACAGGCTTCAGTTAACCTTCTTAATATTTATCAAACCGCTTTCCTCGTTTTCTGTGAAACATTTTGCACTTTAGGTGTGATCATACAGCCATTCGGTGATCCCGCCATGATTCAAACTTAGGAGCGACCGGAACACATTTTTTCGTGTAATGACAAGGACTTTGGAGAGACACTTTGCAAATCGGGTTATAATAAGGCTGATCAGTTGAAGTAGGACTGTGATTGGCTGGCCTCCCGCCAAACATCGCTTTTGATTGGCCAGGCGCCACTTCACCTGTTGCAGCGCTTGCTCTAGTTTTGTTTGCCGCGTCTACCAACCGGGCCGCGGCCCCAGCGCCTGCCCCAGAGGCCCCACAGTCGGCTGCATGCGATTGGAGCTCTCTTGAATTGATCCCATTGGCCGTAGGAAAGAGTGAGGTACCAGTGCCGTGCCTCTAAGGAATGTGGAAGCTCTGGCATTCCTGCATGGGGCGAGTGCTTTCAAAATCCTCGTAAGGGGTTTACTCCTTATACAGTAACTGTGAAGTGGAGAAGTCGGATTTTTCAGGTGTCGAGTTTCACGTTTCGTCACCAAGGTATGAGCGGAGCGCCCCATGTCACGTAACCTAACCTACCTCAATGCTCCTCAAGGCTCTTGCCGTTTTCTTTCCGGTACCACATATTGCAGGTCTCTTGCCCCTCAGGCTTGGCAACAGCCGAGCGGAGCAATCAGAGTGAGGCCCAAGGCATGCAACCCAAGCTTGGTTTACCTTACATTAACCGAACAACCTAATTTTAGTTCACTTTAGGTTAACCTACAATGAGTTAACCTAACAAAGCCTTGGTTTACCGCAGTTAAACCTGAGCAAGGCTAACCTAATCCAGCCTTAGTTTACCTAAGGCTAACAAAAACTTGGTTTACAGAGCTACCTAGGTCAACGTACCCAATATTAGCCTTTAAAAGGTTGTTAACGAAGCATAGCCTGTCGATATGGATATTATATGGATGTGCTTGTCGAGTATTCAAAATTCATTACGTATGAAAAGTGATATTTTCCACCTCTTTGAGTTCCACCTTTCGTTGCCAAGTCTTGAAACGCCAGGATACTCAAGTAATGTAACCAAACTTGATACATTTTATTGCCGCTAAAAGTGATGCGATTTCCCCAGATTACGCAAGGTGCTTTGAAGTGCTGCTATGGTATCTTTAAACGGTGCCGATCCTCGTTGGTTGCATTTGCCATCGAGAAGAATTCATAAGCGAGGTGATCGTTAAGTTACCCGTTGTTAAGTTACGTTTAATTATACTGTATCTCACTCCGTCACCATGCATGCATGGTTTTTCGATGAAAGGTGGAACAAACACATCAATGTCCGTTATCACACTGTCAAAGTCACTTTAGAGGTTTTTACGTACAGCTAGGATTGGACATCACTGATTCGATGAGAGAAACTGTGCTGTCACAACGAAATGCGACTCTTAAGTGAAAGGATCGAGAAAGGGCGTCATTGTCATTGTAAAACGATCCAAATTAACATTCCCGAGATTCGGCATATCACATCGAAGGCGCATTTTCCCTTCCGAAATTGATATCTTTTCCACGTCACTCGCGGGAAGTTAAGTCTCTCGACGAATCCCTCTGGGAATAGCCTCTGGAACAGCACCACGATTTGAGAATCCTGTCCCACGAGAATAGCCGTATTGTTTGAATTGAGTTATTGCTGTGGTTATTGACAGCGTATCAATACGTTATAGATATTCCTCCTACCTTGAGCCATCTTGCAATTTGGTCCGTTACGCCTAACTTTTGGGTGAAATCTCGACGCATATCGATCGGGCAGAATGCAAGCTTTTCTTCAAACCGTCTTTTCTTCCCCCGCAAGGACAAAGAGATCGTGCAAGGGCGAATGCTGCCACCAGCTGCTTCGAAAATTAACCCATTTAGCTTGAAATTTTACTCAATTGACTTTTATACATATTTAGCTACTTTTAATTACTGCTGAACTTTCCCGCTTTTCTTACTCGTGTTGGGCCTTTGAGACTTCTTCTGTGAAACGTTCTCTCTGCCACGGCTTTGAGCGCAACGTACCCTCTTCTTTTCTTCTTGTTTTTGTCACAGCTGGCGGACTTTTTTACCGTCCTACTTTTTTCAGCGGTCACGAGATGTCCTGCTACTGTAACAATTATGACCTCGTTTCTTTTTACTACTTTCCGAAACTTAGAATGCTTGTTTAAACCCACAGACTTTTCTCTGCTTGCCCGCCAATCCTAAACAATCTTAGTCAATCTGTGAAAAAAGCGAATGACTTAAAGACAGCTAGCTGAATAAGTTTGTTCTCTTGTTATAGAAAGTAGCTTTGCGCCGCTAGTTTATTTCATCAGACTTCAAAACTTACCTTTTTTAGCTGTGCGCTCAAGCTGTTGCTGTATTAATCTAAATTAACAGGTCACCTAATGATGGCCTTATTGCTAAAACGCTGTACTATCAAGTGCAAAAGAAACGGTACCTTTTATTTTCAGAGAGGCTGAAATTCAGCTGGCATAGCTCTGGCTATTCGCGATGAGAGGGAAGCTCGACAGCTGTGATTGGTCTGACGTCAGACGCCGCGTAACGCATTGGTAACGCAGGCGTAACGGTCTCCTCGCCACGAAAACATTGAGAGCTGCCAACCGAAATCTCGCTTCACCGAAAAAAGGCCGTTTGTTTTGCTCATCATAGTTCACTCCTAGTTTTGAGGGTCTCATGTTCCTCCCTGGTTCAACCTTATTAAACGCAAAGATTCACAACGGACTTTACAACCGCCTTGCTTACGTGAACCTAGTGTAGGTGCATCGCACACTGCTTTGCTATCACTCATCTGTCGCAGATATTCGAAAACTATCGGACTTGGTGACCGTTGCTAAGGTTACGTGTCATGTGAATCGTTGCTCTGTCACTCCGTTTGGCCTGGAAGCGAAAGGTGGAATGCAAAAGGGTGAAAATGTGACCTGCTTTGAAATTAACAGTGAATGAGTGGAATCACGCGGTGGTGCAAAAGAGATGGAGTGAGGGAGGTGAGGTTTGAGGTGAGGGAGCAGGAAGGGAGAGCGTATCTGAGTGAATCGACAGTGATTAGGCTAGAGGCATCCAAAAACAGAGGGAACCCTATTGGATCCTTTCACATCCTTTTAAATGAAAGCCTGCTGATAGTAGTGGAAGTTGCGAAACGCAGCGATAGCCAGTGCGAATTCCTAACCTCGCTGAACTAGGCATGGCGTGCGGGCTATGAGGTTAACGGGGGATGGGGGCTAGTCCACTGCGCCTGTTTGTTTCACTTTATTAAATGGCTGGCAGAGAGTGCCGTGGCGTTTCTCCGGCATCGACGGCGCCCTGCCTCGGCTCGGCCAACATTAAGCATGCCTCGGCTAGGCACGCTAGTTCCGAGCTTGAATTTCATCGGCTGCGCGGCGTGATGCAAGCTTTGGTCCGTTCGCTGTAAACTTCGCAGAGAAGTGAGTCTCTTGTGAACGCTTCTTAACATACTAAAGTTTGGCTTTTCAGGATTTGATTTATTTGATGATCAAAGAATTGTTTTCAATGAAGGAAATGCCTCGGTCGTAAAGAATTCCGACAGTCCAAAGTTTCGTGATTAAATAACTCCAGCACGGCTAGGAGATATGTATATGTGATACACGGTATTAAAGAACTAACTCGGGTAATTTTAGGAGCTTTGTGTAGGCGAGTTGTTTTTATTTGTCTGCCCTTTTTTTACAATGTGCCGTAATATAGTGCCGTACACTGATTGTGAGCCGTAGCATGAAAGTGCTGAAACTCCGTGCCCCTTATTCCCCACCACCTCTGCTAGCTGCTTCCCCCTCCACTAGCTACTAACATTCCCCACCTCTGCCCCAATCCCCACTTCCACTGCTACCTACCACTCATGACCATTCCTGCTAGCGATTACAACACCTTTGCTTGCTACCTCCCCCACAAGCGTCCCTCTCTACTTTCCCGACTACTTGGATAGTTTTACCTCCCACCAGCTTCCATCTCGCCTGCAAAGTCCATCGTATTCGTTACTAGACGCTATTTTGTGCAGCTAAGGGCACACCCTCAGTTTTAACGATTGTGTATTCTAACCGCATGCGCTATTCCCTGGTTTAACCTATCATTGCATCATTAAGATCAACGACGTACTATAACAAAAACTAGTTTGTTTCCTTGTTCCTCGCTTGCTTTTGCTTCTCACAGTCTTCGTTTATATAACCTCTCTGCGGTATCAATAAGCTTTGTGACAAATGTCTAAGTTTACTGCATTGTGTCTCGTTTTGCCGGATCTCACGACGAAAGGAAGATAACCCAAGAAGTGAAAAATAAGACTAAAAAATTTAAGATCATATATTTTTACCGTACCGGCACATGAAACATCTGGAACTTGCGCTCCATAGCTTCTCTTCCTTAAAACCGAGGACTCTGGGAACTGGGGTGTGTGTTATGTCATCCTTAGATGTTTAAAACACCTTCCTTTATGATACAATAATGGGCCATCGAACATCTTTATCGTCTTTAGATCTATCTATACTGTTTTTTTCCTTCCCGGAGTGTAACGGCATTTTCTCTCTCATCCACACTTCACACTGTATCTCTCCTTCTCTCTCTAGTTTAGCGCATTCTTTCTCCGGCCACAAAACTCTTTCGCTTTTCTGCGAATACGAGTAATCGAGCGAGAATGATTAGGGGCGACTTTGGAAAGGGGGAGTGAACTGGAGTGGATCCGAGTACCCTATCAAAGGTAGTCATTGTGTGGCTGGACAAGCATCCTCATATTTTCTTTTACTTGGCTGCGGGCAATATTGGTTGGAGCCATATTTGAAAGCTGTTTGTCAATACCCACATTGCTATTGCGTGTCTTGCTTATATATTACAAGTCTTTTATTTTTTCTTTATCAATAAACTGATTGAGGTTGGATTCTATACGCTCTATTTTTAAATTTGCATTTTTAACCTTTTGGTTCAACTCCTACGACGTTAATCCGAGCGGAGCTATAGCGGAGCGAGGCATAGACACGTAACCTAACTTAACCTAGGGTCACAGGCAAGGCGACTGCCGAGCAGAGCGACAGTGAATGCTGGTCACAGTAGCAACCCAATCTTCGTCAAATCTAAACTATACGCAGTTTCATGTTAGTAATTCTTACAATATAATGAGAGGGCTTTAGCAGGATGTTGATTTCACAAGATCAGGAGATTCAACCTTCAAAACTTAAATTTTGTTCATTTATTGTTGGTTATTGATGAGGACCTGTTGAAATGAGGTATGATTACGTACTTCAGGTGTCATAGGTATAAACTAACATGCGGCTAAGGTCTAAAGAAGGTGAGAACAAAAAGAAAAGGGCTTTGTCAAGGTTAAAAGCGAGAACTCCTGTAGCGTAATCAGGTTGTTGGAAAAGAGAAAGAGTTAGTTCGTGAGCCAAAACTTCGTCTGTTTAGGTTCGTCCTCAGCTATTTAGAGGATGGAGGTGAATGAAAGTGCCAGCAGTCTTCCGAGAAAGCCCGCGAAGAAGGACACATAAAGTTCGCAAACATTCGAAAGAAGTCGCGCATTGCACAAAAAAAAAAAAAAAAAAAAAAAAGAATTATTTTTTTTTTTTTTTTTTTTAAAATTAAAAATTTTTTTTTTCCTTCGTTAATAACAAAAAAAAAGAATGTAGAAAATTTAAAAAATATTAGAAAAG
>Ga0058701_10004046_pt1 | contig 11803 bp, 3 predicted proteins | sample AgamicOrMae_FD_97039 | JGI IMG/M metagenome (GOLD analysis project Ga0058701, IMG submission 97039) | Agave microbial communities from Guanajuato, Mexico - Or.Ma.e | ecosystem: Host-associated > Plants > Phyllosphere > Phylloplane/Leaf | place: Guanajuato, Mexico | collected 2012-06-04 | reverse complement strand
GTATTGTCTCACAGTTAATGGAGATACGGCAGCGATATCTTGCAACAGAAAAATCCTCGTGTTTAGTCTGAGTAAGGTGGAACATCATCTGCTAGAACTGCCGGTGGAAATCAAACCACAAGACAAGTCCGCTTCAGATGCCTCACAGCAATCTAGCAGTAAGAATACGTCTGGAGACGCCATCAGCGATTCCATTTTATGTTTGACATTCTCATTGTGTGGGAATTGGTTAGCATCATGTTCATCATCAAAACATCTTGTAGTCTGGAGGACTTCAGACTGGATCATCATCAGCAATCGCACTATGCCTAGAGCAGCTAGCAGTGTGATTTTCACCCCAAGTGGTAGCCACATCATTGTGGCAGACAAGTCTGGTGATGCCTTTCTGTATTCAGCCTTAAATTGGGAAGAAGAAGGATTATTATGTTTAGGTCACCTGTCAATGTTACTTGATGTAATAACTTCAGCAGATGGGAAATATGTCATTACTTGTGATCGAGATGAGAAAATCCGTGTTTCTCATTTACCTAATGCCTACAATATTGCCTCATACTGCTTGGGACATGAGGAATTTGTGACATCACTAGCTCTGTTGCCTCATGATGTATCAATTCTAGTTTCATGCTCTGGTGATGGATCTTTATGTCTTTGGGATTTTGTTAATGGGTCCTTGTGTAAAACGTATTCATGCATCTCTGATATTACTGCAAACCTTTCAAAAGTTGAAGGCAGAGAGGATACTCAAAATGGTATACCTCTTATGAAGGTATCTTGTTTCAAACTGGATGCCTCAACCTCAGTTGCTTGTATCATTCCAGATAGCTACCATGGCTGTCTAATATACAGAATTAGCAGTGCTGATAGTAACTTTAATAATGTTAATGTAAATATATCCTTGATGCAAGCTATTCCATTGAAGGCAGAACCATGTGCAATTAGCTTCAGTGGTGATGGTACACTTCTAGTTTTAACACTAGGAGAGGGACATCCTCTTTTAGCTTATACATTTGATGAGGACAGGAATATGTTTTCAAGTGAAAAATGCAGTGCAGATCTGTTAAAGTCCCTCACAACAATCAACAGTTATCAAAACTTCTTTATTCCCCACTCAGGTGTCCCAACTACTGTTTCACAGCTATTTAAACGTAAGTTTGACAATGTACAAGTGTACCAGGAAAGAAAAAAGGCAAGAATGTGTAGCAATACCAGCTCTGCTGCCTTGTAAAGAATTTTTTAATTTATTGGACCAAGAAAGAGCTTAATTATTTAAATAAAATATTTCTTGAACCACATTCTCATATTTTGTTGATGGACTCTCACCAGGAAGCCAAAGAGGTTTATCAGTTCTTATTACAAGTTATCTTTTTTTTGTGCGCTTTCTGATGTTGGTGAATAATATTCTTGTCATTTTTGTATTTCTTCTTTTTTGTTATAATTGATTGTTGGTTTTGAAAATAAACCTGAAGCTGCTGCTATAAATATTAAAGAAAGTAAACAAAAAATCCCCATCTTTTTTTATAAGTTTTTACCAACCTTGAAAAAGTGTTTGTGATTCTTGCAATTCTTGGAGATAAAAATCTTCTTGGGGGAGAAACAACAATTCCAGTATTAGGCTCCTTTATCAGTTGTCATTTAGAGAAATTGTCTTGAATTTTTTTTTTTCAAATTTATTTTCTGCCTGTTCAGTCAAAAGGATGTTACAGATCTATATGATGAGTTTGGTGATCAATATATTCATAAAATTAAAGTAACTATACCCACAACAACTCATCCATCTTCAAAAGAAAGTGAAATCCACTGACCTGAAAAACAAAAATGAGAATCTTGGAATGTAATGAAATGAGGGCTTTTTCCTCTCCATTTAATACTATATCTGTATAAAATTTCAAGCACCTTCTGCACTCTACATATAGCAATTCCTTTTAACAAACTTGTAGGAATTGAGTTCAAGTACAATGTAAAGTCCATGTATCCATATCTCTCCAACATAACACACATCACATGTTATTACCATGAGAGTAGGAGGCCATACTCATGTTATTACCATCCAATTTAATTTCTCAAAGCGAATTGAGGGACCTTTTATTATTCTTCGGACATTTTGGAGAGAGAGACCGCTAATTCTACCAAAGCATAATGGAAATGATGATTCCGCATTTACAAGTTCTTCGAGGTAAAAACAAAATGCCTTAATATTGCTTAATTGGAACAGCAAAGTTATTTGACGGAAACATAAAACAAAATGCTATTAAAAGCGTTTGCCGTTCCGGACACAGCTACTTTTTTTTTCCCCACGTATATGTGAAAAAAAGTATACTTAAATAATGACGAGTACTGCTCTCCACATTTATGACGAGTTCCTTTTTGTTTTGTACTCGTCTTAATTAACAGTGAGCACTTTTTCAGGGAAAATCATGGACTTTTATCTATTTCGACGGGCAAAGCAGGGGTAGGTTAATATGCGCGGTGCACTTGTTAAAATATGCGACATTGTGTTTGGTGGATTGTAAGCTTGGTTTATCGCTTGATGGGGGAAACCCATCGGCAATATTCGACGCGGAGTTGGATAACCATTAATAGTGGAGGTCAAGTTTTCGCGATATTAATCTGGGGGGAGGTTGACGTGGGTTTCTAGTGATTCTTGGTGTGTTCTAAAACTTCGTTAATTTTTATTAAATTTTTAGAAAAAGTTGGTGGTCAGCAAACAAATACGGCTTAAAAATTTTAGCTGGATAATACAGAATGTCTCACAATCAGCACGGACTGCAATCAGTTCAAACTTGCTAAACATTGGGTAATTTTTGAGGCATTGGTAACACTGCACCGAAAAAGAAAAAAGAAAAGAAAAAAAAGAGTTACATGTTTCTGGGAGGTCTAAAGATACTTGAGGGTCTTTAGGGAGGTCTTTGAGTGGATCATGTCTATGGGACCGATAAACGGCCTTGGTTCGCCCTCCAAAATCGCCCTAAACGACTTTCTGTTCTCCTTTTTTTATAAGAAAAATCTGGGGTTCTGGTGGTTTTTAGGCAATTTTTGATGCTGGAGAACAAGTCTTAGAGCAGGGTTTTGTCGTTTTGTCCCAAGGTGTTGACTAAGGAACACTCTGACCCCACAATCGTCCATAAAGTTTCTTTTTTAAAAGGAGTTTTGGTAATAATAGGCTTTTTAGGGTCTTTTTCAAGGGGAAAAAGATTAACTGATTTTATGGCACTTTTTGGACAGTTTTTGCGAAGCTGTTCTGGGGATTAAATTTAGTGGAATCTTGCCCTAATGGGCTGTCAAGAGGCTTTACAATTAGAGAGGGAATAGTCAAACGACCCTAGACAACCTATGTACGCGTCCGGCAAATCCAAATCATGAGTAAAAACACGTTTTCCCGCGTTTTTCGTAATTCGAACTGCCTAAAGCGTTTCCCTGGAAAAATTTCGGCTTCGAAGCGGATAGAGGGGAAGTGCAATGAGCTGTCAGTAGCCCCCATAAGTAAGAAAAAACAATACGACTCTGAAGCGAGTGTGGAACGCATGCACGCTTTTCCCGCTCCGAGGTAAACAGGACGTATTTTCGATCTTTCGATTTGTGACCTCGAACCGCTCCACAAAAACTGCCCAAAAAGCAGATTTTTCCCTTAAAAACTGACCCTTATCAGCCTACTGTTACTGAAATTACTATTTAAAAAAGATACTTTATGCATCTTTGTGGGGTCAGACTGCTCCAAAGCAACACCCGAGGACAAAAAAATACAAAACACTTCACTTACAGATGCTGTACTCCAACTTGTAAAAAGGCCCGAAAACCACAAAAACCTTTTTTTTTAATAATAATAAAAAAAAAGGTCGCTTAGGGTCGTTCTGACCCTCTGGCGAATTCGGGGGACGAACCAAGGTCTTTTCCGGCCGTTTCTAGGTTTTCACAAAGACTTCCTATAAATATGGAACTCATTTTCTTTTTTTCTTCCTTTTTTGGATGTGCAGTGTAATTAACTAGAAAAATATTTTCAAAACATCCCACATGTGCTCTTTGTTTGTCCATTCCGAATATTTTTTCCCTTGTTTTTTTTTTCTTATTCACGTGAGAAGAGTAGGCCTATAGGTAAACGTGAACTGGTATTGCACAAAATAAATCTCGAAGTTGTAATAAATGACCTTACACATCGAAAAGTAATTTGAAAAAACCAAAGCAGTAGGAGAAAAGTATCATACACCTGAAATAACTAATAACGCGTAAAACACCAGTGCGGGAACAATAAAACTAACGTCTGACGTATGGAGGGCAGATTAGGAAAATAACCCTTCCTCCAACGTTAAAAAAAAATTAAAAAAAATTCAAAGGTTCAGTATATTTAAAAGTGCAAGCTGAAATTTGAATAGGGATGATAAAAACTTCACACTGAATAAAAAAAAAGTAAGAATTTACTGTCTTGTACAATAATACTTCAGGAGGATAATAAAAGTTTCATAAAGATTACATAAATAAATCGAACTCTAAATACTACAGCGAAAGTTCTGAAATACCGCAAAACCCGGCACATGAGACAACATTCATTGAAAAAACATCAAATGAACGCCACAAAATATTTATTTAGTACGGTCTTTAAATACGCCCTGGTCTTTAAAAAGTAAGAGGATTCGAGAGGCAGGCAGAGATAACAAACGTACACTTCGATATTTAAACTTTAAAGGAATTGTAACAAAGTAAATGAAAGTAATCTCAACTATCGTCAACTAACATTAGCCGACATCGCACATCAAGTAAGAATTACGGATAGCGAACTAATTTGTTTTAAAAAAAGTGATGTATTGTCAACCTCAAAGTGATGCACTTCATTGCACGTCACACGCAGAGAAAGAGATTTCATGGATCCTCGGGGGCCAAATGGGACACCTTTTGTTTGACCTGAATTGCTTCATGTTTAAAAAAATGCCCATCAAATGATTTCAAAGTTAAGGCAATATTTCCAAATGACCTTAATTTTTGTGACACTCGTGTACTTTTTCATCTCCCGCGCTTGTTCAAAGATCCAAATCTTGCCTTGAGTACTTTTCATATCATCCTCCATCTGTTTAAAACATTACCAATACTGGGAAATGGGATTTCCTCGTGACGTGATTAGTGAAAAGTGACAGGAAAGTGACATCATCTTCATGAAAGCGGGAAGGGAAAAATAAAAAACATCGACAAATGGCCGGCAAGATTTGGACTCGGATTTCGTTAAATTACAGGGTTCCGGTTGAAATCGTATCATTTCATTGGTATCACAAAAACCAGGCTGTAAAGAACAGTTAAAATTATATTGTTTAATTTCTTTGGTTTGAGCTGACAGTAGCTTGTAGATGTGATTTTCAGCTGACTCGAAAACTTGTGATTCCGCACAATCAAAACGAAGCAAATAAGATACGGATTCGTTCGTTTCTGACCACTCTGTTTCGATTGAGCAAATGATAAGTAAAAGTAAATGCTATGTAATAAGGAATTCTAGGGCTTTATCACGACTACAGTTGAATTTGACGAGGGCATCTACAACTTTGTCTTCCGAGAAGCCTAGGTCTAGCAGTTGCGCTTGTGCTGCTAAAAATAGTTCAGACGCCGCAAAATCGTTGTTGTTTACTGCCAAAGCTTGTTCCACTTGTTTTTCAGAGTATCCCCGCTCCATTAAAGCCTGCATGCTCAGGAGGTATTCAACAAGCTGTAAAGGAAGGAAAAATCATGTCACATCCAAAAGTCACTTTGATAATTGCATCTTCAAGATTTTTCAGTTTTGTCGAGATCAAGAGTCGCGACCTACAGAATTCAAGACTTATTGAAAAAAATGTTCAGGTTGTCTACCCGGTCGTCCTAAAACATTCCCTGACCAGTACCTGCATAACGCGAAGACCTAAAAAACATTTTTTCTCTGTTGTAATTTTCACTATTTTTTATTTTATTGCTTTCACAAACATTTCCGGACTTTTGGCGAAATTCCAAGAAACATTCTCTGACTTTTCTTGGTTTTACAGATTTGTAGACACCCTGTTGCCTACTTCACGACTAAAATAATTCCTGCTTGTTTAATGTCGAAACGACGTCAAAGCGACAAGTTCGTCGAAATTCGGTCGAACTTTATGGAAGGATTCCGTCGATTTCGACCAAGGTTTCGATTCTTTCCACCTCCGTTTCGACGTCGGATTGACGTCGATTCGACCAACCGTTTCTCACTGGGTTTGGAGCTATTTGTCCCTTAAAGAAAGGCAAGTGCGCTTAGGAAAAAATAAAAATATATTTAAAAAAGCAAAAAGTGAAAACGTACCGTTTTACCGTTGTCGCCTAAAGCAGTGTATGCGCGTGCAACCCTTGAAAGAGGGAACCCCATTTCTGCGATCTGCCCAACAAGTTGTTGAGCTTGCGGACTAAGACTGCGCAATTGTTCGACGGATTCGGATTTGGTGGTCTGCAGACAAAAGACAAATAAACATCAATATGATATGCAAAAATAGAAACCTTTCGTTTCCAGTAAAAATACCGTAAAACTCCCATTATTCGAACTCCAACTGTCCGAATCGCCGATTATTCCAAGCGCCATCGCGGTGCCTTATAGTAAAGTATGCGGACTTGGATGCCCAGAAAGCGATGACAATAGCCAAACGGGTTACTTTGACCGCAAGGTTCAGCAAACATTGACCTTCATTTAACAATGTACAGTACAGCACTTGTAAGTACGCTTTCTACCGTGCACAAAGAAAAGAAAATACAAGAATATGTCCATAGACATTTATCCCGTAAAAAAAAAAACGATAATACGAATTTTTGATTACCCATCCGTGCGAGGTTTGGTTTCAATTTGATTTGGTTTCAATTCAATTTTGATTCGGAAAATTGGAATCTTACTGTAACTTTGAAGGTCCTCACCGAAATTAATATACCCCGTATTAACGACAAATGAGGTCCTGTAGTCAAACCTCTCTTATACGGCGTTCAGAGGACCGACTAAAAACATCGTGTCACTGAGTCCATCTTATCACGGATGCGCTTTTTGCCGGGTCTAAAGGAAAGGAAACGGAGTTCGTCGTATGATAGGGAATCATATGACAAAGGATTCACATGAATTCTCAAATCGTATTAAAATGGACGATTTGGTCGAATCGGAGGCGAACATGGCCATCAACTGCAAATGACCTTCGTCAATGTTCTCCCGTCCCTAGAACAATTCAAAATATCTTTCCGAAGGGTTTGCCTCAAATTCGACGACTTTGGGGCCGAATTTGGGGCGGGAGAACGTTGACGAAGGTCATTTCCGGTGAGCGGCTATGTTCGCCTCCAATACGGCCAAATCGTCCATTCGAATCATAAACTAGCTCCGATTATTTCCCCATTTAGTTTAGCGATTTAAGTCTTTTTTTTAAGACTGAAAGAAATACTTATTTTTATTCATTCCCCTATTATATTTCTTCGTCTCGATTCTATGGAAAATTCATCGTGGACTTCGTCAGCTGATTTACCTCAATTTGGGGATGGCTCGATTTCGAAGTTCCACACGGAGGAAGTGCCGTGGTGTCCAACTTGTTCTTAATGAGCTGACCCAATTCTCGAACGAAGTCCGGGCCGTTAGAGTGGCCTTGTGGAGGAGGACGGGGCTGTGAGATGGGAAATTTCTCGGTTACCGTTAAGGAAGACGTGTCGGGCGCACCGGATCTTGAACTCACACTCATCTGCTGATTGTACATTTGATTTCCCATCCACGATTTACTCGAGTCGAAGTTATACATATTAAATGGGTATTGAGGCACAGAATTTTGCGGCAGCGGTTTCCGTTCGACACTGTAATTGTAAACTGTCTGGTCACTACAATTTCCAGTCCGCACGGGTATCACAGATGAATTGACGCCTTGAGTATATGGAAAGTGATGGGTAGTATCCACTGGCATATATGAAAAGGGTTCTCTGCACGGATGCATTTGATGGTGTTGCGGTGTATGTTCCACATTGGCATAAGCACTGTACCCTGAAGCATATCCATTTAGATGAGGATGAACGCCTACTAATGATTTATCATAATGAGTTAATTGCTGTATTAAAGTCGGTCCAGACGTGGGGGCAAACGAGCTTTGGCGAACCGGGTGAACGTATGTACTGCTAGTTGCTAAAGGCTGCTGTTGCTGCTGCGCGGCGGAGTAATTGGAAGCTGTGTTCGTTGAGAAATAGCCGGCTTCGGAGACGCTAGAGACTGGTTGTAAAACGGACGCCAGTTCTTCCATATCGTTGATAGTCTTCAGTTCCATGTTGTCGAACGGGCTAGAGGTATCTGCTTCAAAATCCGAAATATTAAATGCTGCATGCGGTGCCTGCACCACAGGCACTGTATGTGAAAGAGGCACAGGCGTTAAAATGGGTTGAGTGGGATATCGACTGTCTGTTGTAGGCATCAGAGCGACTGTTGTATTTTGTGCTACAGCAGAAACTTCTTGTTTTGCAGGCTGCTGACTCAAAGGCAGTTCACAGGTTATTGGAGAAGACACTTGCGCGTGAGCTGGAGCTACCTCCTTAATATTTAATTCTTGCATGGTCTCCTCCAACATTTTGGACCAGTTTTCATCCTCTGCAATTTTCTTTAGACGCTCTTCTCTTTGCAATTCCTGTTGCTTTTTCCATTGGTCCAATTTTTCTAAAGCTCTTCGCTCAAATGAGAAATCGTACTGAAAAGTTTCAAATGATTTTGATTAGCCTCAGAGGTTTAGAAAGAATGGTTGTTAGAAGAAGGAATGATCAAACATACCTCTTCTATTGTAGATGGTGAGTTGAGAAGGCGTTGTACACTTAGTGGCAAGGTAACTTTTCCTGGTGGTTTGAATTTCTCACTTATCTTGACAGGAATGCCATCCATGTATGAAAAAGCTGCAACAAAAACAAACTTTTAAACTCACACAGAATTTATTTTTAAAAAAAGGGAATCACACTAATATCATATGGTGCCACTTTTAAACTGAATACCAACAACCATTTAATCATTGCATAAAATTACTTCATAGGTACTCAAAGTATGTCATACACCATTTAAAATGGATCATGATACGTATGAGCACTACAAACAACATACCAAAAAAAAATACTTCCTGAATTTGTAGGAGTAAAACTCAAAGTAAAGAACACTCACCACTCTTGTCTGGTTCTTTTCCAGAAGACATTGTGTCAATGCTTAGAATTTTGACTGCACTGCAACAAACACAAGAGGAAAGGGAAACATCACAATCTACCTCAAGAAATGACAAACACCTTTCTGATATTTCACTCCCAGATCGCGTCATCGTCAAGATCGAGATTGTGTACATTTACTACTCAAGGCCTAACCACTACTGTCATATTTACATCCGTCAACAACATCAGTCGTCAAAGAAGATAAAAGACGATTGCGAAAATAAGTGATATGATTTTCCGCGGCCTGTTACTTTAAACATTGAGATCATTTTTACACCGACAGCAGATACTTCAAATTTTGTTTCTTCCGCTACGACTTAATCATGAGATCAAAGTCATTGCCTTATGCCTTTCGGGCATCATTTCTTTCACTCAACCCACCTTACTTAAATGACCTCAGCATATTCCGGTTCACAATAGAAAAATCATGAGGACAGCATGCTACATTAAAAGGGCTTAAATACGAAAGGAACCTTAACATCGCATAAAGACTAGTTCAACACTTCAGCCCAAAGACATCCCTTGTAAGGTTATGTTTGTCCCGTCATTGAGTCAGCTGAGCCTGAGACGTTTACTGGAAGGCGGAGGACGAAAATTTTTCACATATGTTGTCTCCGTGTTTTGTTTAGTCGTTGGTTTGTGTTGGTCGTGCGAGTCGGTGTTTGGTACCACTACTCGAGATTTTATGGTCTGCAGGCTTATTGATTATTTAATTCAATTGTGCTGTGACCGGTAGTAAAGTTCCCAAGATTGCTGCAATCCACACCATCGAGTGATCTCCACTTGTTTTGGCAAGACTTGCATTGGCGATCGTGTGAAGGTTGTGTTTATCCTTCTGACCACCTTGAACAAGTAAGAATTGTCTTTCAATCAAAATTACTCATGTTAAGTGGGGAGTGCGGTGTGCCCGTTGTATGGGGATCCTATTTAATCTACACGTGTTTTGTGTCATTTCGCTGTGAATGACTTAGCGTTAAATGGATTTCATGAACGGGTAGCGTGGTGGTAGCATTAGCATTACCCCACTCACTCATGTTGTCGTTGCGTTGGTCTTAAAGGAATATTCAGCCTTTTTGGTCTACGGAAAACATACTACTTAAGGTCTTTGAGCCCATTGAACGGCTTTATTCCTAATACTCATTCATCCTCCTTTACGAGTGATCTAAATGAAATCGTGCATTAGTGTAAGGACTTTTTTTGGTTAGAATGCCGTATTCACTTTCTAATTTTTCAACTGACAATTGCGTCAGGTCATTTCCGTAAAAATTCTCGACATGAACCTATTTCATTCTGTTGGAATCGCTCCGCAGCTTTGAGAAAGTATGCGTTGTAAAACCTCTTATAGGTTAAAGCAAGTGTTATTATCTAACCTCAACATGACATTGACAGCTTGTATTTACGCCCACTTCCGCAGGATCAACACTTGAAGCAATCTCGATTTGCGCAATTCTTAGTTCGTTTTTTTTCGTCTTTTTGTATCATTAGACAGAAAAAAAATAAATGTGTACACAATTACGGCGCACGGTTGTAACGGGAACCTCTGTACTTATCGTCGTCGTCTATTATATCAATAAAAAATTACGAATCTGGCAGATCGCGTATATCGGCATCACAAGCGCGCCGTTTGTTCATATTTAATGCTCCAGTGAGAATGTATTATTGACAAATTTTCTGTCAAATCATAAAGCAAAGAATCAAGACCCCTTGCAGTAAGAAGTAATCGCCTCGTCCTTCTTGAATTTTGATTGCGTGGGGGGGGGTTGTTTGTCATTAAGGGAACTTGTCATCTTGCGCCTTGTTTTTGTGCCGCTTATATTTATTTTTATCCCCTGTTAAGAAATTGTTTGAAAGATCTCTCGAAAAGAACTTGCAATTTTTGGGGTCGTGTTTATTTTTTACTTTTAATTAAATTCAATTTAAAAAATAATAAAAAATGTGACTATTCACACGCTGCTCCATTTAAAATGTATTAGGTTGGTTTTCGTGCGTTCAAGTCGCCTTCCATTTAAAATGCATTCGGTGGGTTTCCATGCGATCAAGTCTTCCTTGTATTGACCCATAACAGCCCGACGTATTTGGAGTGAAACTAAGCAGAAGAGAAATTGGAACGATTTTTTTTTCATTAAAATACGCAATTGAAGCTTAGGAAAGTGCCTAAATCATTAAATTTTAGGTTTCCAGAGGTGTGATACTTTTAAAGAGTGACAATACTGAACTGGAAAGATCCTCTAAAATAATTTTTTATGTTTCCGAACGAAATCGCTGGGCGGTTGTGGATTAACTAGGCGTGCGAATAGAATTGACCAAAAAATAATAATTAAAAAATGCGGAACCTCCCCCCCCCCTTTTTTTTGAACGGAAAACGGTCAAAAAATTTTCGTTAATAGATTGAGAGAAAATTCGTATCAAGATTTTTTGGTATTGCGCTACCGTTATAGCATAAAATGTGTTGTACAAAAACGCGGAACGGTGACGAAATCGACGTCTAGAGAAGGAGTTGACTTCACGTGAACTTATTGCCGAAAAGGGGTGCATCTGCTGACAGACGACTAAGATCGCCCAGCTTCAGTTACCCCCTCCCCCCCGTCCGAAAGCCACACAATACTTCCATCAACGTGCGCCAAGGGAAGGCCACAAG
>Ga0058701_10004045_pt1 | contig 11805 bp, 8 predicted proteins | sample AgamicOrMae_FD_97039 | JGI IMG/M metagenome (GOLD analysis project Ga0058701, IMG submission 97039) | Agave microbial communities from Guanajuato, Mexico - Or.Ma.e | ecosystem: Host-associated > Plants > Phyllosphere > Phylloplane/Leaf | place: Guanajuato, Mexico | collected 2012-06-04 | reverse complement strand
GATTTTCTGGTTGTTATTCCGGTTCCAGCCTCGGTGTTCAACTCAAAACCGAAATACTGTAGATTTCGATTGAAGCTGAGACTGTAAATTCGAGCGCCATTCGCGCCTAGTCTGGGGTTGTGCGGGGCGTCCTGCCGGTGGCTTATCGGCAGCGATCGTCAGTGCGACCTGCCGCCGCGCCGCCGCCGTGTTGCACTCCCAGTGAAAGGCTCAAAATAGAGTTTCCCTTAAATCAACCCTTTGTTTCGATTGAGGTCAGACTCCGTACAAGGAATTAATATTTGTGTGCCCTGCACTTTGTAACAATGGTGTGGGCTGTAAGCGGACTTGCTGGAACCAAAATGGCGACCGGGCCCCCACCCGGCCGCCGCGCCGCGCCGAGAGCAAGCCCACCCAGTATCCCCACCCAACCGTTGCAACCCACCATTGCCGACGGACGGTTGCGTAATGGGATGCGGAGAGGAGAGGGAGTGGGGTGCTCCAGTGACACTGGTTCGTATCCCGCCCGCCCTTGCCGTTTTCTTTGCCGATTTCTATACCCCCTTCCCCCAACCCCTCCCCACCCACGCCCTCTGCACCGCACCGGTGTGGCGTATTGTCAAATACGCAAGTCCCGCCGTCCTGCGTCCCGTCCCGGTCCCAACCCAAGCCCGCGAAATAAATCTCATCTCCCGTCGAAATTAAAAGTGCGTCTAGGCCGATTTAAGCGGCGCGGTGGGGGGAGTTCGCGCAGCTCGCCGCGGCCCGGCTTCTACCTCAGTAGGTCAAGAACACCTATTTACGCAACGTAACAAAGGCCGGTCTCATCTCGAGCCTAGCGGGCGCCGTGCTTATACTTGTTAAAGTTAAGACCCCCCCTGCTCGCTAATGCACTCATGAGAAGTGGGTCATTGTCACACAACAGATAAACAACCCATCATGGAGGAAATTCCCGGATTGGGCGCTTGGATTTCAACCCGTACTTCTGTACACATCTCCTTCCTGAAAATTGACTCAATCTACTTCAAACCAAGTCTGTTGGAACATAGGAGGTGCAATTTAACTGAATCAGAACTTTGTTTTTCGAATATTTTTCTTTTTGCTACAATATGCCCTTAAATAAGGCATTTCCGTTAGTGTCGTGAATGGGTAATCATGAAATTAAACTTCTTGACACCAGAGGGCGCAGATAAACTGGGGGGGGAAGGGGGAGAGGCGGGGGGAAGTGGGAGATGCGGGTGGGGAGAGGTTGGCGGTTCAAAATGGCAGACGAATTGTGAAGAGGACGACCGAGTGTCTAAGTTAATCCTTTTCATAAGTCAATTATCGACATTTTCTGTTGAAGACTGTTTCATGTGTGTGAAAGTGTCAGAAGTACTACGAACTGTTTTTTCTTTATTGCTCTCGGATTGAAGGATATATGCCCTATGCCCCATTGCTTGTTTACATCACCACTTTGCACGGCAAGGATGGCAATTGAACGAATGTATAGTTATAGTGAAGAAAAGGTTTCGGTGCGTGTCTTATATGATCCTGCCACAACATGAACACCAAAATGCTGCCGGTAACCCTTGACTGGGACCCTAAAGACAACCCTAACCCTACCACTGTAGAAAGTAATCAACACGCAGTGGAAGGGAGTGGTATGCATGGCGGTGAGTGTGAATTCCGAGTCACGACAGTCTAGCGCCCACTCCGCGAAAGTCCTCCTCCATGAACCCACTAAACGATTTTTCTTATCCATCTCGACGGCAAGATGGCGGATGAATTTAGAAAACCTTTTGGCATCCTGATTTCTCATACTGCTCGGCATTGACTGTGAGCTAAACCTCTCAACGCCATTGGCTGGCGCTGGTGACGTCAGTCGTTCGCGCCTAGCCAATCAGAAGTTGAACTATCGTCCCAAAAGGTATTGTCCGGTTCTGGTCGTGCAACAAGGCGGCGGTCATTGTATTTTCCCTTCCCATAAAGCGGAGCCGTCCTGCGCGACCAGAACCGGACATTACATTTTGGGACGATAGAACAAGTAGACACTGCGATCCTCCGGTTTTGGCAGCTTACTTTTTAACTACCCAACCGTAAACCACCCACGTCGCCTCCTTGTCTCCTGATTAATTAACAGTGCCGCCCCCTGCTCGACGGACCTCACTCCTTCGCATGACGGTAATTTCATTAAAACAAGTGTACTTAAAAATTCGCTGTGAAGAACAATCAGATCCCGTGGCTAAAGAATCGGCAGAACGGATTTTTCAAAAATCCACGTCAAACGTCCATTTAAAATATATTAGGCACGTTGGTAGGTTGGTGGCCGTGCGTCGAAGTCTCCGAAAATGCGTTCTAGTCCCATATGGAATGCATGTACGTGGATATAATTTTTTCATTATTTAGCGCACGTTACGTGGATATAACGTCTGTCTTTTTCGAAACCCATCGTTTACAAACTCCTAAATATCTGATCCAATTCAAAACGGCAAGCTCCGTAAGCTTCTCTTTAAATAAAGTACATTGGTATCCTAGAGGCCATCAGAGAGACTCTTTTGTCTATAAACAACCCAAAGAGAAGTATCAGGGGCACGTAAACTTTGGGCCTCGAAGGAAAAAAAATGATTTTCGGCGGGTGGGTCAAAACAGTGTCGTAAAGTGAAGAAGACCATTTAAACGTCTTTCCTCCATGATTTGGACTCATTTTATATCCTGTGGTTGATCTCGCCCCCTTTAAATATTGTCTTAAAGACAAACCCCGATTTTTAATTTGCCCGAAAATTATTGCGTCGAGTAACCTTCATTCCTTTCCAAACCCTATTACACGTTATTTCAGCGATTTTTTAAAAATATTTTCTAATGTATTTTTTCTCAGAACCCAAAGTACTTTAAAATTTCAATGCAACTACTAGAATTTGGAGTGATTTTCTCTTTGCAATCCCTCATCAAAACGTTTAGAAGGCTCAATATGAGAAGTAACTCCGTGACCCATCGCTCTTATTGTTAGTGGTCTGTAAATTAAAAAGGTGGAATCGTCCAGCTCTTGCGTCGCCAAGTTATGCGGAGCGAAAGATAGGACCCTTTATTTCAACCTAAATCAACCAAGGTAATGATCACAATGCCTGATTCCGCCCACTTCGCTCGGCGGCAGTTTCTGCATCAGGCGCGGCGACATTTGAGGCACACGTCACCTTATCTTGTACGGCATGAAGCTTTGCGACAATAGGTTCGTCAAGTTAGGTTTACCTACTGTCTCCCTCCGCTTGGCTTTGCAACGAAAATTGGAACTCCAAGAGGTCTTAACGCCACCTTGAAAATTTCCAAGCCACGGTGCACCGTACAAACCAAATCATCGAGGGTGTTCGAGCTTATAGACCATTCTCGTCGCTGTAATCGATTCTAAATTTAAAACCTAAGAGAAGGCTTCGTTTTCGTGGCCCCTAACAAGAGGTAAGGAGGGACTCTTATCCGGGAGGTTTCGTGTGGGCACCAGCGTGGCGACTCACTGCGGCGTTCCCCAAAGCAGTTACGCCACGCAGTGACGATTGCTTCATCTATTGTGCGAGCGGCCGGCGTGGCGACGGCGCGGCGGCGGCGGCGAGTGACTGGACTGCTAGGCTCGTGACGCTTCGGCTCGACTCGGCTCCACTCGGCCCGACGCCAGTGAGCGTCCAAGTGGAAAGTGGCGCTGCCGTGCCGCTCTCCTCCGCGCCGCCGGTCCCTGCGCCGCCGCCGTCGTCCGCCGAGCCGTGGCAAGCCCGTCGCTTCTCAAGGTCGAGCCCGCTGAACGCAGCTCCGCCTCGCCACGACGCACGCCGCTGCGCTAGGCATGCCGGCGCCGGCTGAGAAGTAGTGGCAGGCCTTACCTATGAGCGTACCTAGTATCAAGAGGTCTTGCTCAACACACAAACCCTTTTTTTCCTGAGCGCCTAATATCTCCAAGTCGTGATCAAAGGAACTCGGTAAAGCCGATCATAGCAACTCCTATCGGAAAGTCGAATTTCAGGTGTCTACCACGAGTAGGAGTAATTTTGACTCAATAGAAAGCGTCGCTTTTTGGATCCTTACTCGCAGCCCCGCCTCCCTGCACGATAAAACTTTTTGGACTGAAAGTATCTTTGGCACGAGTATCAGCACCCGAACTGTTTTGATAAAGTATACATTTCGAGTAGTTCCAAACCCGTCTGGGATAAAAATTAAAACAGATGTAACACTTATTGAGGTTTGTTTTAAGAAGAATAGCCGCCTGAATAGCCATATGAAACAAAAGAATTCAGGTTGTGCTTTCTATCCTGGCCATTGAGAGTTTTGCGTTGAAAACTAACCAAAATCCCTACCCCTTTTTTCATACCCGAAACAGGTGTAGGAATTCTAGGAATGATGAAGCTCCCTGCTCCCGGTGGAAAAAGGAGAACTATTTTGATGATCAGTTTTGTCATTTGTCTTTTCGATGAATCCAGTTATAACGCGAGACGTCGCATAATACAATATTTATTGAAGCGGAGTTTTATTTCGGAGGGCTCGTCTTCTCCATGCTCTTCGAAGTCTCCCGTTCGGGTTTCGAAACTTCTCGCGATGCTGGAGCTTGGAGCTTTTCTTTAAGGGCAAGCGTTGACTTTTCACTCCGTCTTTCCAACGAAAAGTGTGCATCGCCGGCCGTTGCGCCATCTTCCTGTGGAGCAAGGTCTTGAAAACACTGAGGCCTTACTTTAAAGTGCTGACTAATTCTCAGCACTGATTTAAAAAGGAATGGCTTCTTTTTTTTGGTCCTTTTTTTAGTCGTGCCCTTTCAGCTCGCGCCGCACCACCGCTTTACTTCTTTCTTTTCTCGGCCCGAGAGATTTTTATCTTGTGGGCACCGAAACTCTGGTACGAGCAATTGCTCACAAAATAAGAGGACTATCTTCTTTCGAGGTTTTGTCTTTCTTTTGAGAAGACCGGCCCTTTAATTTTTACTGGTTTGTGCCCTAGGAGAGGAGCTTATTTTTTAATAGAAACGAAAAGAAAATTTTTGTCATTAGCATCTTGGAGCTGGAACTGATGATACTTTTTCTCTAAGCTATATTCTTTACCATTTTTCTCGGAAAAAAGAGGAATTTAGTAGACATTATTGTCAGTGGAAAGATTTATAAGTAGAAAATGTGTTTTGTTTTGAGCTACGGAGTAACGAGCATGGATTTCTCGAAAAGGGTCCTTGTCTCGTTTTCTTTTATTCTTGTGGGGAGCACCACTTACAAAGCTGGTGGGTTGATACAGTAAGTTCGGCTCTGTCTTTACGAAAGGTCTTTTTCCCCCCTTTTTTCTATTTCACGACAAGATGCCGAGGGGCATCTTGTCGTGAAACAGAAAATAAAAATAAAAATGTGTGGCAAAACCTTTTCTTTTTTAAAACAAGGTAAAGCAGAGTTTTTCCAAGGTAAATTTTAAGAGCACCACAAAATTGTAAGATAACCAACAAAAACTTTGTGCTAAAATATAATCTGTCTTTTAAAGCACTTATCCCAAAGGCACTTCGTCTAAATCTGAAAGAGAAGGAAAAAATATGAACGGCTCTAAGCTGCGCGTATCCAAGGGCATTTTTTTCAAAAGCGACATGAGTCGACCGCGGCTCCTAAGACGTGTATTTTGTGGGTAACCTTTACGTGTTAAAAGTACTAAATGAGCTGACCAGTGTGATGGTCAGGCACAAGAATCTCCCGAGCTGGAACGTGACGTTGGGGTCGTATTTTCCTCGTTTCCGGTCAAGTCGGTGACTAGCACGCCTCACGGAGCCAACCGAACCCGCGTTTTTGCTCTATGAGCTAGTTCTCCCGCTTCCAGGGCTTTGAAGTTTGAATTTCCCGCCTCTATGTTCCACCCTCGTTCAACCTTTCGTAAGAACGATTGATAACACGCAGGTTAGGTTAAGCCAGGCATTGCTAAAAACACTAATCTCACCGCGATAAAAACATGTCTTTTTCGGAAAAAGGCAAAATTAAATGAGTTTTTCCTGTCACATTGTCGGAAAGTGTAGCCATATAGATCGCAGCTTTAATTGTCAAGACTCCTATCTTGACGCATGACAATTCTCTCTGCACCGCATACAATAAAATTGTAATAGTGACGATTTTTACTGGTTTCCGTCCTGCTCATCATTAAGTCTTTTTTCCGTGTAGGTGAGGTTTAACCTAGGTTAGGTTTTAAGGTTCGGTGAAGTTGAGTTAGGTTAACTTAGGTTAGGTTAGATTTTGATGATTCTGGTTTGGTTGAATGCCTTGTGTCTCGCTTCACGATCTCTCCGCTCGGCTGTCCTTGATAACAATCTATTTCATTCTGCTCTTTCCCACCCTCTTCAAAGAGCTCGGCAGTAAACTCCACTTCTAATTCGTGTTATTTCCATGAAATTACGATCGGAATTTTCCCTTAAACAAGACTTTAATCGTATCCCAAGTATCATTCTCAAAAATTTATTCAAAATTAAGTCAGGTTTTTTTTTTGGGGGGGGGCAATTAATCTATTGTTTGAAATATTGATTCTTCCAATTATTCAGCCAGCAGATGTTGCGGCGTTGAAAAGGATTCATATGGTGATTTCTAAATGGATATTGTCTGTTTTCAGGTGGATGACCAGATGAAGTTACTTCAACACAGCTGGTCAGATATGTTGGTACTGGATCACCTACACCAACGACTTCATAACAACCTACCGGACGAAACAACATTACCCAACGGTCAGAAATTCGACCTATTGTGTCTTGGTCTTCTGGGAGTACCTACCTTAGCCGATCAGTTCGCCGCTTTAGCACACCAATTAACGCAGCTCAAGTTTGACCTGAGCGACTATATCTGCCTCAAGTTCCTCCTACTGCTCAACCCGGGTGAGTTCAACTTCCAACGCCTCTGCCTGGATTGAAGATTCTAATCCTGAAACCTAAAATGGCAAGGATAGGCCACCCTCATGACACGTACGTCATCTCGGTTGCCTATCTTAGTCGAGCAGAGACAAAGTATTTGGTGTGAAATATAGCTTAAGAGGATTAAGCTCAAGCTTAAGAGAATTGGAAGGATTTTTTCCATTAAAATACAAAATTTTAAGCTGCGGGAAATGCCTAAAGTATTAAATTTTAGGTTTCCAGAGGGTGATATTTTTTAAATTGTGACAATACTGAACTGGAAAGATCCTCTAAAAAAATTTATGTTTCCGAACGGCATCGCTGGGCGGTCAGATTTCTCATTTAAAAATTTTGGTGAAAATCTCTGATCGAGGAGTCTTAGATTTCTAAATCTCTGATTGAGAAATCTTGTTCTCGGAAAAAAAGAATTTGGAGACTCGGAAATATCGGAGGTGAATACTCAAAGCTTTTGAATTTCAGTTGTACTAACCAAGCCCATTATAGTCCCGAAGACATTCCGCCAGAAATACTTCCTCTTTCCTGAATTTTTGATATCTCAGATGGAAAAGTATTAGTCCAACTCAAAATCTTAATAAAAACTTACCCGAACTTCTACTCGAAAGTCTCTCTCAAGGCAGTAATTATCCCTTATTTAGCAGAATTTTCAAAGTTTTTCTTTCTTTCTGTGCTTCTCTACATAAGGGACCAATACCAAGGGACGCATATTTAGGAGTTATTTACGAGGAAAAAGCAATCTTCGTGGTGCGTCCCCAATCAGATTTGTGACTATCTTTTTGTGTGTTTCAGATGTTCGAGGCATTATGAACCGAAAACATGTGCAAGAAGGACACAATCAAGTGAAGCAGGCCCTGCTGGACTACACGGTCACCTGCTATCCACTCATCCAGGTCTCGCCGGTTCCTTTGTATTCATGCTTTTTGTTTGGTTATCGGTGACTGCATTTATATGGGAAGGGAGTGGTTTCGGATGCTCATCCTTTTATGTTGTGTTCATTTTTCTTGCCATTGATTCACATGGCTGTGTTTGCAGGTATGTACGTGTGTCCAGTTTCTAACTGTGGCCCGTCTTACCGCTTACCAGCTTGTCATCTCATCCGCGGTTCATTTGAAAACAATTGTCGTAATTCTCGTTTAAATTTTTAAGTACGTAAGTACTTTTTTTATGTCTCAGGGAGGCCGACACTGTAAGTAAGGGGAGGGAATCTCATTTTCTGGCGTCCGGTGGTGGCTGAGCTCTGGTCGAGGAAACAGCTGTTGAGTCAAACGATGCTAATGTGACCCTCTCTGTGTGCAGGATAAATTTGGCAAACTTCTCCAGCTGCTACCTGACATCCATGACATGGCCTCGAGAGGGGAAGATCACCTGTACCATAAGCATTGCACAGGCGGAGCGCCCACGCAAACCTTACTTATGGAGATGCTCCACGCGAAACGCAAATAGAGGAGTTCACCGCCCGAAGTGTTGGAGGGCGCCACCTGCCACCACCAGCCTCCACGCCGACACCCGCACTCGGCCTGGTGCGTAGCCTAGCGTACCTCGGCCTACGCCGTGGGGGCCTCAGGCCGCAGCCAGGCGCGTCCGCACCGCGGGCCGTCCGCAAGGAAGTGACTGACTGGGATGTGATCCAGTGATGGTTTGTATTTCAGGATGAGGACGGTCGCCTGCGTCTACGTGTGCGCCTCGCCCCGCCGGCCGGCCGGCCCTCGTGCTTGCACTGGGCGCCTACGTTTTGAGCGTTTGTGAAAGAGACACAGTTGAAGACGACGAATGGGTCCAGTGTGTGGTTTATGAGCCTGCATCAATGTTTGTTACCTCTGTACAGCTTAACATAGAGCATAATATACATAGATAAGTAGATTATTCTATTTTGTAAAAAGAGGATTATACATTATCCGTGCACTCACTGTGAAATATTGTGAATTTTTTTTCTCATTTTGTTTCTGTAAAGGTGTGTTCCTTAAGGGAAGGAATTAATTCTTTGTGACAAAAAAGCTACGTACGAATCATGTGCAATAAGTTATAACGTTTCGTGTAAAATTTGTGCTCACTAAAGAATGTGAACGACAGTCTTTATTGGCTTGTTTTCGTTTTCGTTGTTTCCCTTCAGAAGAGAATTAATTTCGTTCAGCAGTGATATATATTTTGTGAAGCCTTGACACTTATGAGAAATTGAGCTGCCTTCAAAAAGTACAAAACTCAAGTGTTGGTACTTGTTGCTACCTCAAGACGATTCACAACCATGCTTACATGTCTTGTACCTACATGTCTTGTACCTACATTCCGGCGGCCAACCCGCATTGTTCCGACCGAACACACCCTGTGTATTGTAGTCACGTGTTGTATTTTTCATTTTTTTTAATCATCAGCTTGCACAATTTTTACTCTATTTTAATTTAATTTTTTAAACGATGTTGTTGTATTTGTATGTAGCTGCATTTTCATTTTCACCCCTGTTACATTTTTTTTCTTTTTGATCAAATGCTGGCGTTTTGATTTTTTTCTCTTTTCTTTCTTTCTTTTTTTTTTGTTTTCCACATTCCATTGTGACGCTTCGTTTCATCGCCCCTAATTAATTTCGCTGCCGAGTTCCGGTTCCGGTGTGGGTACTTTCCTTGACTAATGTATCTCAAAACGAATATATAAAAGAGCTAACTTATCTATTTTTGTTATTGTAGTTAACTTGTTTATAGACGAAATGATTGGGCATGGTGATGGAAAAATAATGAATAGTTTTGTATGTACGTCGCAACTGCGTTGTTACTATTGTGTACCGTAGATTAAAAATTTGCCGTTACGTCTACATCACAAATGGCAGAACTCAGGTGTGATTGTTACCAGTCAAGAAGGCCTTGCGTCGCCTGTGCTCGAGCCAAGGCTGCCCACCCGCGGCCGCGGCGGTTCGGGCGCGGCCAGGGCGAGGGCCGGTCGATCGGGCCCTTAGGACCAGCCGGTTGAAGCTCGTTCGGTTCGGGCTCAATCGCCGCCGGTTCGGCTTGTCAAGCCCGGCCCGACTCGGCTCAGCTCGGCCCTGCCCGCCTCCAGTTTGTACATACTTGACGAGGATGTGAGTGACTTAAAGAACCACCCCTTTTCGTTCTTCTTCTTTTTTATTTTAAAGTAAGTTAGTCGTCGTGTTTGTTGGCCCGTTGTAGTGCTTTGGCCATTTCCTTTCGTCATCCTCGTTGTTCAACTGGAAAAAGTTTCGTGCACCGTTCGTATCCACTTAAGTGACTCGAAGTACAATTGATATTATTGGCTATATAAATATATACATATATATAAATATATAAATATATTTTTATTTGTAAATTGAAATGAGATTTGAACGTTGCGTGCTAGCTTCTCTGTAGGACCAGGAGAGCCTTAAAAAAGCAAAGAAAGGTTGAGGCTTTGTGTTGTGGGATGTTCGTTTTGTAGAAGTTTTGAGAAGTTGTGATCCCATGCAATGCTCAAGAAGTACAGTAGACGCGAGTGAGATTTGTATTGTATAAACTTTGTATCAGGTGTCAATGATGCCTATTGTAAGCACACGTGGAACCAGGTACAAATGTGCTGTGAAATGCTGTGCTGTGAAGTTTACTGTGTGAAATCCACAGCTGTGAAGGACAGAGGAATGTTGATCACGCCTAAAAAGCTTCAACGAATTAACTGTTGTATCCTTGTTTTCAAACCTGACCATGTTGTGTTGGAAAATGGCGTTTTTAAAAGAGAAACCTGACCGGCAGGCTCCGGACGTAACCCAAATGAACCCCAGCGGCATTAATGGTACCGGTACTAGAGTTTGTGTTCACTGCCAAAATGAATCAGCTGCTGCTTCATTCATTTCTATTTTCCGGTGATTCCTTAAATAGCGTTGTATAGAAAGAATTATATTTGTTGTTGGCAATCAGAGCCACTATTTTGTAAAAAAAAGTTAAAAATTCAAAATCATGTTGAATTAACGGAAAATATATATAAAAAAATGTATAAAATCGAATCTTCTCCTTATAAATTTTTGTGTACAGATAGATTTTGTGACAAACGCAAGCAAGCTTGTCATGGTGATGTTATTTTTATTATTGTTGATGAATAAATTGTTTTGACACAGTCCCGGTAAGAGAACGCTGTTAAAGAGTCCATATTAGGGAAAGTAAAGGCAAATAGAGCAGCTTTCTGTTTATATTGTCACGTCAGTTACGGCCGCGTAGATATATTTTTTAAATTAACGCCGCTACCGTACCGTTTCATTTAGTTAAGAGAGAATTTTGTTACCTCATGAGTAAAACACACGTCAAGTCACCCCATTCTCTATGTTCTATTGTATGTATTGCTATGTTTGTACAGAAATGCAGTATCCGTTGTAAGGATATCGACGTTTTAAATAAAACCATGTGTTGTTAATTGCCCTCCATTTCTTGATAGTCTTGCTCCAAAGTCAGGAGGTCTTCCCGCGCGTTGGCGAACTCGCCCTCCTCCATCCCTTCCCCGACGAACCAGTGCACGAAGGCGCGCTTACTGTACAGCAGGGAGAACTTCCGATTCAGTTTGGCCCAAGCAACGCGAATCGCGGTTGTATTACTCAGCATGGTCACTGCGCGTGTTACTCTCGCTAGGTCTCCTCCGGGGACCGTTGTAGGAGGCTGGTAATTCAGCCCAATCTGAAAGGGAGTGCAGTCGCATTTCTCACTCACGCTTCGTGTGCTCACTACGAAACACAACTTTTCAATTTCTAACCTATAAAGGTAAATTTTCGCAAACTTGCCTTGAAGCCGGTCGGACTCCAATGAACAAACTTGATATCTCTCATTAACTTGATATTCTGTACAGCGCTATTGACGTCCGTTGGGGTAACATCGCCCCGATAGAGTAGACAGCAAGACATGAATTTGCCTTGATTCGGGTTGCATTTCACCATTTGATTTGCGGGATCGAAACACGACGTCGTCAGTTGGTTCACACTCAGCGTCTCGTGG
>Ga0058701_10004044_pt1 | contig 11806 bp, 8 predicted proteins | sample AgamicOrMae_FD_97039 | JGI IMG/M metagenome (GOLD analysis project Ga0058701, IMG submission 97039) | Agave microbial communities from Guanajuato, Mexico - Or.Ma.e | ecosystem: Host-associated > Plants > Phyllosphere > Phylloplane/Leaf | place: Guanajuato, Mexico | collected 2012-06-04 | reverse complement strand
GTGAAAGTAGCCCCCAACGAGGTTGAATTTGCGTCTACTTGGCTTTGGTCTTCATTCAGTAATCTATGGAGAGCCTACAAAATCATCGTTGAAATTCATACGCCACAAAATTCACCCCACGGGTTTACAGTGAAAGTTGACAGCTCTGACGACAGTGGCCCCGCACGCCGTCCATAAGCAATCGTCATTTATTGTTCGGGTTAAAATTTCACAAATGCACATTTGGTTTCTAAATTCGCTGTAAAATATTACTTTTTTGTACTCGACTATCGTCTTAATTCCTTACGTACCACCAATATCATGAGTAAAAAAAAGAGAACAAAACAAAACACGACTATTTTCGTTCTTGGCAAAGAAAAGAAAAAAAAAACTGAAGATGGAGGCTCTTCCGCTGCGGCTACTAGTAAACCTCCAGACCATGGATCTTCTTCACTAAAGAAGATCATGGAGGCTGTGTATACATAAAACTTTCGTTGAAATTCAACCATGTAGTGAATGTACCATGCTTGTACAGGTTATTTTTTGTAAATGAAGACCTCAACCGTAACGTTTAACTAACACTGCTGAAGTTTCCCTTTGCCCCTGAATTTAGGCAACCTACTCAGCAACCAAGACCTAGCGCCCCCCCCCCCAAATGAAATCCTGGCTACGTGCCTGTTAGCTTTACATTGTGGCAAGGTACACGTTCCTTGACCCCTACCTACCGGTACTTCGTAGAAAGGGATTCTTTTTTATTGTTTTGCTTGGTCTACATCGTAATGTTGAGTTTTACAAGTTTCGCCTTTCGTTCAAGTCAAGCGGACTAACTATATGTAACGGTCACCAAGCTGGGTGACGCTTACTGTTGCTGCCGGCAAGTCGCATCAGGCTCGCCGACAGCCGGGCGGAGGCTTAATTGTTCGGTTTCCATAGAAACCTCTGTCGTTATTTCGACCGATGTTTCGTCAAAGGACCTAGCAATAAGGTTTGCCTTACATTTTTGTTATCCTGATATCTTCAAAACAAGTTATCAAAAGTAGACACTTAAGATTATTATTGTTTTCAAAAACCTGTTGTCGGGAAAAATACGCCCTATTCGAGAGAGAAAAACAACCAAGCTTCCTTTGTTAACACTTACGCATGTTTTTATGGAATTCTATTTTTTTTCAGGGCAGTCCAATAACATAGCATATCTGTTACGCTCACAATACCGCCCGTCACATCGCTGTTACGCTCATTGCGAATCGCGTTTTATGTGCGCTTTTTTACGCGTCTACGCTTATCACTTTCAATAACGCTCTTACGCCCCTTTTTATGCGTTACGATCCTTGACGCTCATTGTGCTCTTGCCTGCGTCTATTACGCTCTTTATAACGCCCACTCCTATGTTTACGTTACTCTATTACGCTGTATGATACGATTGTTACACTTTTTTTTTCGACAACGCAAACGAGACCTATGAAATGAAAAGTCAGTTCTATTCGCACGCCTACGTTAATACAAGAGAGACTTGAACGCTCGGAAAAAACCTAATGCGTTTTAAATGGGAGATGACTTGAACGCACGGAAACCAACCTTATACGTTTTAAATGGGGCAGCGTGTGAATAGTCACTTCGGAAATGAAATCAGTAATACTAATAAAAACTCGACAACAGTTTAAGACTTACGATCAAGACTGTACGACGTGTCTAGTGAATACGTCGGTGAGATTCGATCGTGAAAATCTGATATGATTTGCGTCAACGTGGGAAGCGTGGCCACCTCTCTTTATTCTCTGTCTTTGTTTTTATTTTTTATCCTAATTTCAAATTAGAATTACTCCAAATTTCCTACTCAAAAAATTACAAGGCTTATCTTGCAGAGTTGAAAGAACTACGAAAGCTACTTTCAGGACAAATACCTCAATTATAGTCTTGGTTCAAAGATCCTCTTTAATATGACGAAATTTGTCAACAAAATTGCGAATTTCTTAAAAGCACGTCTTGGAGGTGACGACGGACAGATAGGGGTATCGGCAAGTGTCTCTTATTTGTGTACAGTGGAGATCATAAATCGTGTCGCATTCGAATCTAATGACTTTCATTTTTTTCGAGTGTTGGTAATACCAATGCCAAGACATTTCAATCGTATAGCCAACATAAACTTCCAGATAGATACTAACATTTCTTGGATTTCGATGCGACACTAATTTGGTTCTCCTAGACCACCTCAAAAGTTGTGATCCCCTGGCCCTTAAAAAGAAGATTGAGATCCTTGACTTTGACTTCATTACTTTTGTTGAAGACCAAATTACCTATTGGTCCATTGCTGAAATACGTTTTCTGGCGGTTTAATAATATTTCAGCTGCATGTCTGGTTATGTTTTCCCGAGCGAGATATGATATTGTCAAGTTAATGTTCGAAAACGATTTTTTTTTGCAATGTGTACTTGCGTCGTGTGAATATAGGAAGTGAAGTTGGGATAGTCCCGTTTCTTGCATTTATTGCTGTGAGACTTTATGGAGCTCGGCAAAAGAAACCGTCATCATTTTGATTCGAATAAAAACGCGTTTGATCGGAAACCCCCGTCATTTAATTGATTCCGCGAATATTTTCCGGACTTCCTATAAGGCGGTGCCGCTGCCTGGCATTATCGTTTAGACGAATGAGGATATGATCATCGCTCAAAGGACCGCGCGTCAATTTTTGAAAGCGTGGCATTTTTCGGAGACAAGGTCGAAAAGAGGCTCATTTCCTTCTTCCTCTGAGCAATAAGTCGAGTGAACGGGATGACTCGGGGCGGGGTGTCCACCGTTTAGAAAACAGGGTTGCCAACCACCTGAGAGCTGAGATTTCGACCAAAATTAGGAGAGTTTTCTATGGCAGGTTGGTGTGTTGTAAAAACTGCATAAAAGTGATTTTTGAGCAATATCTGTAATTGGGCCCAGGCGAAAAAAAAGATAATAATAACGATCCAATCCAGTTCTGCCATAAAGGCATGAAGACCTTCATTTTCAATGATTTTCATTGACCAGATATTTCAAAAGGCAGTCCCATGACCCCACGTTACCAAGGTGTTTCATCCCGCAAATTTTTGAAATTTCCCTAGTCATAAGAAAGATCTTTAGACCATTTTGGTCTTTTTTGTGCATAATAATCAACGACGCTTTGACTACCTTGCTTCACCCAATTTTCGCCGTAAGAGTCTGCATTTTTTACATCTCCCTGACCAAGTTTTCCTAAAAAAATAGTGCATTGACCCCAGTTTTTGTTATTATAGAATAAACGTTTCTCATGTTTCTTGATGTGAAGAAGGTCATAAGAGACTATTTTTATCAATATCTGTACTGAACCCCTACGTGCTTGTACATTACTGTCGATCATATCGTACAATTAGAAAGTAAATTACTCAGCGAAAAAAAATGCATCAAATTGCTCAAAAACTAATAGGCACTTAAGAGTCCAGACAGATTACTGCGCAGGAAGTGAACTTGAAATGGGAGATTTCAAAATTCGGATACTTTGATAAGCCATAAAGAATTTTTGTGTTCGTTACTGCCGCACGTAGTAGCTTTTAATGAAGTGTATCAACCGCTTTATGAACTTCTTCCAAGAAGTCGTTATTTGAGTGCAAGACTACTAGGATAGGCAACTAGCGCGGAGTGTGCGTCATGTGGGTTGCCTATACACAATGAGGTCCTGTGAAAATGCGAAAGAAAACATTAGTCAGAACATGAGAGTAGTGCGTACTCTCATGGTCAGAAGTAATCACCTATCGGAACGGCATGATGAATGTCTGAAATCAGAATCAAATCTGCTATAAATTTTCTATCTCATTTCAAATATATTTTTTATTTTTTAATTTATTTTATCATTGAAAGATTCGAAAGAATTAACTCTCGGGAAGCGCACAGGAGTCATGACCTGGTCCAGTCTGACTGATCACTCCAGAAAAATGTTTTCGACAGAATCCGAATGGACGTTTGGTATTTGATCAATAAAGTGAAGCTATAATTGTTCGTCTTGTAGGTTCTGGAAGTTACCTTCGTAGACGTAAGGCTGCGGCCTGAATACGATGTACGGTACCGTGTACGATATTGAGCGATTTTCGTCAGAGTCAACATGTGAGTATATACTCACATGGAGTCAATGATCTCAGCGTTTAGCTTGTGCTTGTGTTGGCTAACTAAGTCGATTTTATTCATAGCATATTTGCCCGTTTGAACATTTTTTTCCCGCGATGTTGATGTTTTATATTTAAAAAATAAATAAATAAAAACGCCAGAAGGAAAATAAGATGCCAACGAGGGGGGCTATATTAGTTTGCAATCAGTGTTAAAAATAAGTGCATGCGTGCCACATTCTGTCCATCTCAAATTTTGGATTTGAGCATATTATAGGAATTATCTCTTTTTTTTGGGGGGGAGGAGCAAATAGGGTCGTTGAGGTCGTTTCGAAAACACAAGATAACTCGCATTACGTCGGAGCCGCGCTTCGCACCTGTTTTCGTTCGGCTACGCCCGTTTCCGGCGAGCCACCGAGGCCGGCCAAACGAGGACCAATCATAGTCGGCGGACGTCCGAGTCGACGGCTCAACCAAACCGAAAAGCATCAGCTGATTCCGCCTCTCGCCGATCCGATAACGGTGTGTGTTTGATAGGTGAGGTTGACGTGAGCTACGTGCGTCTTGTGTTTGAACAACTTCTCTTATACTTATCCAGTCGTTACGTCAGTGCAAAATGCCGTCACTCAAATTCTCAGCCAACCTTTCCTTCATGTTTCAAGAAACGTCAAACCTGCTGGAAAGGTATGCCTTGGCGAAAGAAGCCGGTTTCAAAGGAGTGGAAGTGGCCTTTCCTTATTGTAATACCGTAGAAGAAGTGGTCCAAGCCAAGAAGGCTTGCAATGCCGAGCAAGTTTTGATCAACGGTTACGTGGACGTGCCAAAGGGAGAGTTAGGTTATGCCGCCCTAACCTCTCCAGAAGATGAAGCAAAGTTTCAGTCAAGTGTGCAGAAGGCTGTTACTTATGCGAAGGCCTTAGATTGCAAGCTGATTCACGTGATGTCAGGGGCGGTCGTTTCACCTACACCGGCTAATGACGCAGCGTATGACCGTAACATAACCTGGGCGACTCGTTTGTTCGAAAAAGAAGGCATTATTGGCGTGATTGAACCAATCAACCGCAGATCGGTGCCTAATTATTATTTAAGCGATTATCCTCGAGCAGTAAATCTCATCAAGAGCATCGGAAGCCCGAATCTGAAGCTCATGCTAGACGTCTTCCATCTGCAGCAGTTACATGGGAACTTGACTTCGAACGTAAGTTCGTTGTTGAAAGAAGGACTTGTCGGGCATATTCAAATCGCGCAAGTACCGGATCGGGGCGAGCCGGATTCGGAGGGCGAAGTGAATTACAAATACTTGCTGAAATTGTTAGAGAAGGAAAAGTACAACGGCTGGATTGGTCTTGAGTATAAACCGGTGGATGGGACGTCGAAAGGACTAAAGTGGATCAAGAACTTGGGTTATGAACTGTAATAAAGTCAGTTTAATCGTGTACCGGTATGGGTGTTCATATTTTGTACTTGATGAAATAAAGCTCTTGTTTTCTACCATTGTCTATTTTTCACATATGTCTCCCTCGTTTCTCTAAGTGATCTTTCCTTGTAAACCTTCTGCCAGTTTCGTGTTGAGCCTGGTCACGAGGAGACCGTGGGCTCTCTATCAACCTTGTTATTTGTTTCTTAAGTAGGCACGATTCGAGTTTGTGAAGCACCTTTGTGGTTGAACTGTATCTTATCAGTGACTTGTCCTTGGTTTTGCGTAAGGAGAAAATGTCCATTCAATCTTCCTCTGTCTATTGCTTGAGCGCGACGGACAGTAGGCAACCTGCGTTGCACGCGTGCTGGTGCGGTGGCCTGCACCTCGGATTCCGCCTTTCCCTGGATATTTTTCTTCCGAGAGGAGCAAACAAGTCTGTTTGTCCTTCCATTTTATTTCAGTCTAATCATAGGTAAAATCGTGGTCAAGTCTGTCGGAAAGGGGAGGTGGTGGAAAACATGTGGCATATTACTCAGCGGAGTAAGTAACTTCTTTTCTGCCCTTGATCATGGAGTCTTCTTTCTGCTGAGATATTAGGTATATAAAATCGCGTAATACGTACTTCCTTTATAGATAACAGAGTCATCCGCTTGTAAAGTGAGGTCATGCCTAGAATATTTTAAATGCTTCTTCATTTGACGAAACGCTTTTCCATAACAAGTCTACGGGAAAATGTATCTTTAGATTATTTTATTAACGAGGAAATAAAGCTCACTCATCGGTGAAGTTTGTCTGCTTTCATGCCAGCTCCTCGACAAAGTTTGAAAAGCGCCCGCAGTTAGGGACTGAACTACCGTAGGAGCAGCAGCTGAGGAGCAGCAACAACAACAAAAACAACAAGAGTGACAACAGTGCCATTTCTTCTTCTTGTCATCCATGTGATTATCCTTTCTTTGCAAATCTTTGTTGCTGTAATCAAGTGAACAATTCAGATACCTTGAAAATGAGCTGCTGTGTAGTTCGGACAAATATTTTTCGGAACATAGTGAGCTGTCATAACATGAAACGGACTGGCTGGCGCTTAACCTCAACCGCACCACTCACTCCTACGATTGGCGAGGTTCTTGTTGCAAAATTCAGCCGATGGCTGGCCTGGTACGATGAAGTTACCGGATTGCGAGGTGTTGTTTGGGCCCAAAATCGTGTTTTGGAATTGGAACAACAAGTTCTCTTGTCACAGAGTGAAAGACGAGAGGTTAGCCGGTCGTTGGATGCAATGAGGGCCAAGATTCGTGAATTAAACTCTGAACTAGAGACTACTTCAAGAGGAGATGACAAATATGTGCAGATCATCACCCAAGAACATCGTCTACTTAAAGAAGAACGGCATTTGATGGAGCAGCTTAAGTTTATTGAAAATGGAGAACGCGACCTTTTCTCTGCTTTGTCATCAGCAGTTAGAGAATCTCATGAAAAGGAACGCACTAGGGCAGAAAGGACAAAGTACTGGTCAATAATAGCAACTTTAATAGGGTCTGCTGTGGGTATCATTGGAACTTCCATTAATAACTATTTTAGAATGAGAGAGCTGAAAAAAATTCTTGCCGATACAGCACATTTGAGGAAAGAGCTGAAGGATGATGTAGAAGATATAATCAAGTCATCTTTAGTGGTCCAGCCTGATAGCTCAGAAATGTACAATAAAATTAAAGACTATTTGCCAACAGGTAATGCAGACATTGTCAGTAGAGATATAAATAGCTTTATTAAACAAGAGTCAGATAGCACAAAGAAAGTTGTGATAGCAGGTTTTATTGCCAGCATTTTGGTATATGTAGGAACTCTATATGTTAAATAAGGATGTACCTATATTAGTGTCATTTATCAATTGTAAATGTAAAAGTGCAATCATTTTCCCTTCTTCAAACCTCTTGCAGATGTATTTATTTTATGGCATTTGAGGCATGTTTAGAATTAGGATCTAAGCAACAAATTTTTTATTGATTTTCACTGGCATGAATTTTTGTGAGACCCAAGCTTTTTTTTTTTGTGTATTCTAGGCTTTGTACAAGTCTGTTTTGATGCCTGTTTTTATTCATGCTGTAATCTTTTTTTTTGTATTACTATATGAGAAAACTATTGTTTCTCTGTACTACTTTACTTGCCAGTACTACCTAAGTGGACTGCGGTATGTTAAACTGTATTAGTGATAGTTTTCTTGGTATTTAAATATAATATCACTTAATCAGAGACTGGTAAGGTCATGCTCATTGATTTTTTCATGTTTTTTTTGTAGTACCATTTTGTCAATAAAATCTTTTTTAAATGGTTGGAAACCTTTCTTTTGTCTCAAAAATAGCCTGTTTACTCAATCAGGACACCCATTAGTGAGGTTAAGTCTGCTTGCAATGGTGCAAAGTTCATCTTCTCGAAATCAATTCAAAAATACACCTTATTGTCAAATGATATTCCCGACAGCAGTCATAAGATCAAAAACGTTTGAATAATCCCGCCGAAACAACTGCTGAACCCTGGAGGAAATTCCTGCTTAGCTGAACATAGTAAAGCCAGAAGAAAAATAGCCAAATAGAAAACAATTTATTTCGAGGGTGGAAAAGCCAGACGAAGAGGAAATGTGTTGTAAGCCTCTCAAATTGTACTCCAGCAAGGTACTCCAGAAAACCAGGAAAAAACGAGAAGGGAGCTACTTTACTCAATGAGAAATTGCGCAAATGCGCGAGTTTGGAAATCTTTCGCGCTATTCAGTGGGCGTTTGCGTTGCGGGGGATGTTTCTTGTATTGTTTACACACATCGACCGTCAACATCAAACCTATGGAGTTTCTCAAGATTTCGAGTCTTTCAACTTGCCTTTTTAAGTAATCCAAAGAAACAGCAAAGTTTCAAAATTTCTCGTTTTGCGTTATAATCTTTAGGGGTACATGGTCCGTTGCAGTCGGACTAGTGTCGGGTTACCATAACCTTACATTTGTGCAACGCCGAAGAGGATTAGGTATAAAACCCTCGAAATGCCTGTAATTAAGGATGAGAGAGAAGATAGCGATGGAGACGACATGGAGCACGAGTCGGCAGAGTCCGATAAATCAAGCACAGCATCGGATAGTAGTGATAGTACAGATTCCGATGACAGCTCGGGTAAGTTCCGTTATTTCTCCTTTGATTACAATTTTAGAGTCACATCAAGAAACTTTCCGCTTCATTCAGCCATCAAACAATTTTCTAAGGTTTTTTTTTTTTTTTTGCTGATCATGCCAAGAGCTCTCTCTATTCTCAACATGAAGAAGAAAAAGCCTATGCGAACTTCATATCACAAAAAGTTTGCCTCAATATTATTACCGTAACAGCTCAGTGTTGATGCTGTTGTGAGTGATTTTTTAAAGTGAGTTTTGCTGTAAGACGTATGGTAGTGTACTTGTAGCAATTTGTATTTTTTAGAACTTTGAATGCTTTATGTTCTAGTTTGTGCTTAAGTGTCAAATAATTTGGTTTGATCAGCAGTGCTGTATCATTTATGCTGTTTAATAAAATTCCCAAATTGCATATTAATGTAGAGCATTGTATCAACCTTAATTTCAAATTTGTCAATTGCCAATATTCAAATGTTTTTCTTTTCAGAAATGGATGAGGAGGAGTGCGAGAGGAGAAGAGGAGAATGTATTGACAACCTAGCAGATATGGAAAGACAGTTTTTAAACTTAAGAGAACAGTAAGTTTAAATTTGCTCAGCCAATTTTCACTCGACACCTTCTTTCTTACATATGTATCTAGGGAGCTAGTCTCAAAGGCAAAGAAAATGCACTTCACCTCAGTATTATTGATAAGTTATTTCTGGCCACTCGTTTATCTTATCTAATGAAGGAAGTGCATAACTGAGTCTTCCAATAACCTTTTTATTTATTTTTTTATTATTGTCAAATTTTTTTATGTATGTATTCAACAATGTTTTTATTTATGTTTCAGGTTATACCTTGAAAGAATCACTCAGGTCAACACTAAACTAGGGGAAGTAAGACTGGGTCGAGCGCATGAGTATCTTCAACCATTGGAGCAGCTTCAGGAAAATATGAGGATACGTACAGAAGTAGCAGGTATCCTCAGGAACTTGAGAATGACGAATGTGAGGAATAAGTTTCATGCTGAGGAAACTGCTGCCCTTCAGAATTACCAGGTAATTCACTGCCTTTTAGTCAAAATCAGTCCCTGTGAATGTAGTTGCCATGGAAACTTAAAATACTGGTAACTCTGAAATACAACAAAGCACATTTGTTGTGCAACAAGTAGAGTAGATAGTTTCACACTTGCAAATGCAAATCTTAAAAAAAAAAAAAAAAGAGAATTAAAAAAAATAGAATGAAGAATTAGCTTTACGTACGGAATCGCTTATGAATTGTGGTCGGTTTTTTCTTGTGCTTCCTGCAAAAATGACTTTTTTGTATGTTTTGTTAGGACTTTTTGGATTGTAACGCTCTTCCCGCGAGTTACCGGTCCAGTCCGCGAGACGTGTGAAGGAAAGTTCCTTTAAAACCCTTGAAATTTCTTGTGTGTTACAAGGGGTCCATATTATCATTTTAAGTCTTAAAAATTCATCCTGTCCTGCTTGCGGACGAGTTCACAAGCCTCAAAAAACACGCACCACGCAAAGTTTGCGAAAATGTGACTAAAACAAGCTTGTTAAAGCTAGCTATTTTCGTTATTTAATCCCTTATTTTATTGACACCCTTATTTTATTTTTTATAAACCTTTTCCACCTTGAAAAGAGCGTAGGCTCTTTTTTTAAAAATATTCAAACCACTCAAACATAGCACAAACCTAAAAGATCACTTAAACAAAAGCTTTTATGTGCGTTTTCCCACAAGAACAATGTTTAATTCACTCCTGCTTATTTCCAAATTAAGTTTGGCGACCGTGGGTTTTCTTGGAGGAAAAAAAAATGGCATGTCCTTAAGAGCATGCTACAGAAATTGGAAGCGATTCTGATCACTCGACCAAGGTCGAGTCTACAATCTTAAAATTTTATGCATTTTTTTATAATGCAATTTTTTAGTGCATTTTTTTATAATGGTCTGGGTAAAAAGGGATAGTCAAGTACTCAAGACGGATCGGAGGAGGCACGACTTGTCTATGTTATCTTTTGGAAAGGAATCTTTGATCTATTGATGGTGTTTAACTTTTCAGAGCGAAAAGATTCTGCTGTGGGATTCTTTCAAAGACGACCTGGAAGAAAAGATTCGTCGGTTAGAAGAGGATAGAAACAACGTGGATATTTCTGCAGAGATGTGGGTCACGGAACAGAGACGCAGTGGTTGGCGCAGCACTGGCCGAAGTTCCAAGAACACCGGTGTATCCGCAGGACGAGGATCCATGGATATATTAAGCAGGCGGAAACCGCTCACAGTGTCAGGACCTTACGTTGTTTACATGTTAAGTGACGAGGATATCTTGGAGGATTGGACTGCGATCAAGAAGGCGCTATCGGTGTGCAAGCGTAAAAATGAATGTAAGTTAGAGTAGATTGGAAAAGGTGATTATTTTGATGTGTTTATCATGTTACTTTTGAAGCTGATTTTTCATGTTAGTCTAATAAAGATGGTCTTTAATTATTGAACTTGGTCCCATGCAGAAAACACAACGTCGAACAGGGGCAACTCCGTATCAATTCACCTAGGAAATGATCCTGTCTTAAAAAATCTCAGTAAAAAACAAGTCTGAGAAGAATCCCCTGTTCTTCACCTATGTTGGGTATATTAAACTCAATTATTTTGTGTCGATGTCATTATAGTGAGTTTGTTACATTGAGAGTAAACGACGACTAACCGGAGCATAATCTTTTTAACATGATCTTGAACAGATGTGTGAATGCTTGAGAGGTGATATACGACCTCTCACGAGAATTCGAACAATCAGTACCAACTTTGTGGCGTTGCCATTCTCGTTTCTGAAATGTTCATTTTGTGAACTCTTTCTTGGAGCTTGTTCCTGAATCCTTGTAAGTTTTTTCTGCATGCGGGTGGACCTGCCGCACCATGCTTTCCGCCGAGGAGGCATATTTTATTCATACAGGTTTGTGGATGCGCTCCAAAAGTCTGATAATTTATACCCATACTTGTGTATTTATATATCAACAAAAATTATGATATCTGAGTTTTGGCAGAGGAATATTATTTATTGAAAGCAGTTTGGTATCTTTGTTGATTGGATGTCAAATTTGTTTGATATTCCATCATAGCATCAAAGTTTTGGTCGCTGTGTTTTGTATACTAAAATAAAATATGTTAATATAGCTAC
>Ga0058701_10004043_pt1 | contig 11806 bp, 4 predicted proteins | sample AgamicOrMae_FD_97039 | JGI IMG/M metagenome (GOLD analysis project Ga0058701, IMG submission 97039) | Agave microbial communities from Guanajuato, Mexico - Or.Ma.e | ecosystem: Host-associated > Plants > Phyllosphere > Phylloplane/Leaf | place: Guanajuato, Mexico | collected 2012-06-04 | reverse complement strand
GTGCAGGCGTTCTCGACCGTGCAGCCGTGTTGCAAGCGGTGTGCAGGCGTGTAAATGACGTGCAGGCGACGTGCAAACGCTGAGACTTTGACTGGGGTAGACTACCGTTATTGCCCAAAGAAGTGATAATCCTCTAACGTAGTACGAAAATCCCTATCAAATTATTCAGTTTATTCAAAATGGGTCGAGGTTTGGCCCCTCCAAACCGTAGTTAATCGAGGGACCGTCCTAAAGGAGATTTAATGGGATTTGGTTTGAAGGGTTTCCTGTTTTAAGCGCACTCGCAAAGAAACTTGGCTTGGGGATCTCCCATATACTACGTTATCTTTGAAATCTCCCTTCGGTTACGTATTACTTTTCGTAGAGTTGAGAGCCTAAATGTTTCTTAGCTACAAACTTCATACAAAAAGTTTTTATCTTTTTTTATGACGTGCAAATGCAGGGTTACGTGTTTTGGCATCTGTTAATTCATGACAGCACGGACTTTTTCGTAATGAGCAGCCTACATAGAGTTGATCAGCTGTCGGTAAAACGGGTCTATGGCGCGTAACTTTGAATTTACTGCTCTGTGGCTTTCGCCAAACGAACATATCGATCTCTTTGTGCGGAAGACTTTTTGCGGGAATCGAAGAGGACTCATTGGAAAACGGAAGATGAGCTTGTTAGAAAGAGAAGCGTTTATAAACACGACAATCACTTTTTCTTATCGTAGAAAAATCAAACATTATTGCTTTGTCAAATGTAAAACTTATAACGCTGTCATTCAAATAAGCTATATTACAAAGGATAATTCCGTTTTTTATGTACATTTTATTTGAATTATTAAGAATTTTGTTGATGAAAATATTATAAACTCATTTAACATTGATGATATTTATATTAAATCGTTTTTGAGAAGTACACAGTAAAAATATTTTTTTAGGTAGTCCTTAACCTGTTTTGGTGAAGGTAAAACAGGTGGGTCATTTGGCTATTTTTAAAGATAAATCAATCAATGACCAATTTAGAACTCTCGACAACACCTTTTCAATGACATGGTTCTTTAAAAGTATATCTTTAAAAATAACCTTAATACGGTCTTGTCCCGTTTTACCTTTATACCCGAAATAGTTATAGACTACCCAAAACAGAAATTATTTCTTTCTGTGTAATTTATCGCTTTTTTTAGATTTTCTTAAACACACCCGCTCTTAAATGTTCGAATGGCAAACATACTTCTCTGAATACTTGCGGGCAACTCAATTTTAATATTAAAAAGTCCTCCAAATGTTTTGTACTCGTCTTCCTGTTAAAGATAGCATTCATTGCAATTTACATCACTAGTTCCTTCCTGATTTCATAATTTTTATCATAAAATAAAAATATATAATTTCCATGAATATAAACATAGAGCTATGAGCCGCAGCAGGTGATAAGTCGGTCCCAGGGTTTGCTTTGCTTACCTGACGTTACGTCCGGCTTGCGCTAAGCCCGATGTGTCTTCTCGGATGGTTGTAACTGCCGCGAAGAAGTACACAACGTCAACCTTTATTACCGTTATAGCTCTGGTTAACCTAGGTTAAGGTAGACTCGCGTCCGGCCTGATCCGCGGGACGGGTAAAAAAAAGAGTTGCTTCAAAACCCTTAAAAATTTGTGTGTGTGTTACGAGGGGTCTATATTATCATTTAAGGCAATAAAAATAAGGCACTCTGTCTTGCTTGCGGACGAGCTCTCGATTTCCAAAAACACGCATAACGCGAATTTTACGAAAATATGGCTAAAACAAGCTTTTAAAAGCTAGTTATTGTCGTTATTTGGTCGGTGACACATTTTATTTTTTTCTATTTGTTTTCCTCCTTGAAAACAGCTTAGGTTTTGTTTTTAAGGAAATTCTGATCACCCAAACATAGCGTAAACCTCAAAAATGGGGCGGAAGACGACCTAATACTTCTATGTTCGTTTTGATATCTCCACCCGGTTTTGAGATACAGGGGTTCGAAAAATCTAAAAAATCACCCCACCCCTATTTTTGCGGAAACATTGCCACGACTGCGTGCTGTCCAGGCGATTTTCAGCAAAAAAAGGAAAAAAAAAAACGAACAAATAAAAAAGGTAATTTGACCCAAGTCAAGACGTTTTTGCGACCCGCTAGCCCCTGACAAACTTTTTTCAAAAACAGTTGTTTTCAAAATATCTCAAAAACTGTTAGAGATATCGAAAAAATGTACAGAATCTTTGCAGATCTTCAAATTTTACGTCAATAAGGTCTTCTCTGTTTTTCGATATCTTCTATGGTTTTCGAGATATAAGGGTTCAAAGAATTGCAAAAATCACCCCCTCCCCCAAAATAGGGGGAAATAATGATCCGATTGTACTAGTTAGGGGAGGTCCTCGATTCGACGCCAATTGCAACGTACACCGTAATTTTCATCCAAATCGGTCAACTCTTTCGTAAGATATCCACTGACTTTTTCGCACCCCCAGACAGACAGATAGACAGACAGACACACACACGCACGTCAATCTGAACGCCAGTTTTCTTGGCGTTTCAGTGTAAGTAGAGTCAGGAAATGTGCTTAGCTCAACTTCGAATTTTTGACGGTATTCCAATACTTCCATTCGTTTTACGAACATGGAAGTAAAAATCACATAAACAAAACCAAGAACGTGCGTTTCCCCATAAAAGCAAATGTATAATTCAATGCTGTTTATTTCAAAATTGAGTTCGGTGACAGAGGGTTTTCATGTGAAAAATGGATTCAGCGTGTCCTGATGATGCCACAGAAAATTTAAGCGATTCTAATCACTCGACTAAGGTCTCTCCTACCACCTTAAGATACGGGACTTGAGCTTCGTTGTATTGGTGTCCCGCTTGTTCTTTTTTTCCCCCTTTTTTTTTCTTTTCACATGAAAGGCGGGAAATCTTTCAAATGAACAGTATAGAGTGAAAGCACCTTTCCCCTTGATTTTCCATTGTCGCAAACACGGAAGGGAACACGAACCACGAAATAAATTGAATGGCAGCCTGTCCGACTTTTCAATCTGATCTTTTTTATCATCATCCAGCGGTAAATTAAAAGCGATTCAGCTCAAAGCCATCAAAAGTAGTAAATTGGTTCTTATAGGTTTTCGATCAACAGGTAGACTATTTCCGGAAAGAGGTCGAAAAAAATACTGTCGCCTTATTGACTTCGTTGAGGTAAATAAAACGGCGGCACGGTGATAACGTTGGACGTAAACAGAAATAAGACGCGGGCTTCGAGACAAATTTGCGATAAATTCGAACAAACACTTGCTGCTCGTTCCAGTTAGCTAACAGAAAAAAAACATATCCCCCCCCAAAAAAAAACAACATATTCTCGCGCGGTAGGGTAAGAGAATATCCAATATGTATGCCCGTTCGGGATCAGACGTCGTGTGTCCTAAGCCTGTCACAAGACCTGTCATTTGCAACTTTTTTTCCTTAAAAATCGACTGTACACTGTAAACTCATTTCCAACGTTTTTGTATGGAAAGTACGCTTAAGTACGTTTCAAACCCGTTTCCAGTGCTAAACCAGAGGGCTGTTGACGACCCTTGCAAAAATAATTTCTAAAAGATGAAAGTCGCCTCGTATTTTTATCTTTAAATATGAAATTTGTAATTTTTTCCCAGGGAAAACAGTATTCAGTTTTTGACATATCCACTTTTACGTTTTTTTCGCTTATACGTGTTTTTCCTCGTTCTCTTTGGAAAACGTATAAACGAGACTTTATTACATACCACCATTGAGTCGAACGGCATTATCCAAGTTAAACTCGTTTAATGTATCTCTTGACCTATGCCCTGGAAATTTTGGAAAGTGGATTTTAACCTCTTTTGTCCGAGCCTTTATTAAAAAAGAGAAATAACGACATTCAATCGCGTAGCTTAGGTTTATCTAGGTTAGGTAGAGGAGGTTAAGTTAACGTTGCCTATGTTTAGGGAGGTTAAAGGTTACATTCGTCGTCCAGTAAGTGCCGCTGAGAAGTAAGGGGCTTTGAGCTTGCGGCGCCCGTTCCGCTCAATGAACTTACTTGTTAGATTAATATTTGTAATAGTGGGCGTTGTGCCTTGTGCCTCGCTCCAGTGTCCCTTTGCTTGGCTATTAGACGCAATCTGGACTCAAGAATGCAAAAATTTCACCTTTTGATTAATTTTTCTTTTGTAGCGACTGAGCTGCTTTTTCTTTTTGGTGGTGCCATCCTTGCTGTTTCCTGCGGGGAGCATTCGACAGCGCCAAAAGCGCCAACGCCGCAAGCGCCAGTCCGTAACCGCCAAACGTGAAAAGTCGCAAACGCCAAAGTTCGTATAAGTTAGGTTAGGTTCGGTTAAGTTAGGTTAGCTAAGATTAGTGTTGCGGTTAAGAACTTTGGCGTTTGCGACTTTTCTCGTTTGGCGGTTACGGATTGGCGCTTGCGGCGTTGGCGCTTGTGGTTTTTGGCGCTTATGACTGCTACCCTTTTCCTGCAAGCATTCCGCGGTAGGCGAGGAGTCCGCTATCGCGGAAATGCAAGTCAAGAATTTCCCCGCGTTTGTCATTTTGTTTAGCTTATCTATTTTTGGCTCGGAGGAGAGCTTATACTCGGCGCAGTTGATCCATTTTATTCAGCATCTTTGGAATTCCGAGACGAGGAAGAGCGGACGCTCACAATCATATTAATTTTTAAAAAGGTGTCGTGCCGAGCAACATGGACGTTGTGCTCCTGCAATATTTTGCTCTTGTCTTGAAAGCGTCGTGGGCCTCACAAGAATCCGCTTTGTCCAAATTGAGTACAAAAGCCCTGATAAAGTGCTTTCGCAAAATCTCCTAGCGGAAATCATCAGAAGTCTCGTTTAATTACAGTAAAAGTTGGCGAAAACGACGGTGGAAACAACGACGGACTGGTTTGCCCTGTAACGACGGACAGAATATAACGATGAACTGGACGAGATGACGGACAGGATATAACGACGCGGACAGGATATAATGACAAACTCGATATAACGATGATTTGAATTTAACGACGAACTGGATGTAACGACGAACTGGATATAACGAAGAACTGGATGTAACGACGAACAGGACGTAACGACCAACGGGATATAACGACCAACTGGATATAACGACCAACTGGATATAACGACCAACTGGTTATAACGACCAGCTGGATATAACGACCAACTGGATATAACGACGAACAGGATACAACGACGGACTGGATGTAATGACCAACTGGATATAACGACGAACTGGATGTAAGGGCAAACCGGATGTTATAGCGAATATAATAACGACGAACAGAATGTAGCGACAGACAGGATATAAAGACGAAATTTTGGAGAAAAATTTTGTTTGCCATATATATGGGATGTACCGACGAAACCGGCTTAAATACACGAAATTTTCGTCGATTTTCGGAAGGTCAGTTTGACCCAAGGGGTAACAACTCATGATATCCGGTGTACAAAAGGCGTCGATATCCGTCTGATATCCGGTTGATATCCTTGATATCCGGCTCTTGGATTCGGTCAAAACCCGGCTATTTTCAGCAGTTTTTCAAGTTTTTTGATCTCTGACCATTGTCCACCGATATCTGGCTAATATTTAGGTATATCCAGCTGATATTTTTAATATTCTGCCGAAATCCGTCAGATATTTAATTGAAATTTGGTAATTTTTCTCTTGATATTCGTATATTATACCTCTGATATCCGGTTGATATCCTTGATATCCTGATATCCGGTGTAGAGATTTCCAGCAAAATGTTACCCCTACGCTTGACTGCTGCTTATATTTCGAAAGCGATATACAATCTCGAAATCATCTTTTATGTTTGATTACATTTGACCCGCTTGGAGTCAATACATCGTCCTCAGTCGAAACGAAAGCCTAAAATTTTGGGTTCGTTTTCATATGGGTTTTCTTCAAAAGACTTTGCCTTGGCTTTCCAAATGTGCTTAGCATTTGTTTTTGTGAGTGTCGTATTATTATTTTAGGCAACACATTCATCCAACCTTACCAGAAATAACCAACTTGACTCAGGAGAAGGGAGTTTACTGTATCAGAAGCGTTTGTTAAAATACTTGCAATAGAGTATGCTTTTTTAATCATATAATTAATTTTGTTACTCGTGGTATGTTGCTATCATTGAGGAACTTGGATTAAAATTACCTTGCTTAAAAATCAAACATTTTCTAATCAAACCTGTCTCCGATTTATTCACCGTAATTTGACTAAGGTTTATACTGTACCTAACCTAACTTAGGCCGAAAATCAGCCTAACCTTGCCTGGCACAGGTGTCCATAAAAACTATCAATCAATTAAGGTAAAGGTTATTAAACGAAGGACAAGACGGGCTTGGCTTATAAGTTAGACCAGCAAACTAAAATTATTATTTACGTAAGTAAATATAATCCTTGAGCAAAGCAGTACAGTGATATTTTTCTTGTCTCTATGTTTTACCATATTGGCTACTTTTTATTACATCGACCAACCTCTCTTTTCCGGGTAGCCAATCGAACCAAACATTACAATCGTCACATGACCTAATTATCGTAACCTAACCAAAAATATCGTAAAACCACTGCTCTTTGTCTCTAACACGTCTAAGTCACTAACTGGGCCATTCCCGCATTAGACTAACTGTATGTGTAAGGTCGTAGGTAGAGCCAAATCCCCGATATTGTGCTTTTGAAAACAGCCTTTCTGCCCTTACGCATTCTTGTAATTGTTTCGTCTCCCGTAAAGGGTTTTGTGTTAATATTTCTGTCGGTGGGTTTGGCCGGAGTTCCCAAGCAAGTGTAAATATTTAGTTAGCTTGAATTAACATTGGCGTACGTGAAATATATCTATGAAGCTGTGGTACTATTAATAGCTCGCAAGCAGCCTGTAAGTCTCGTCTGCGGGGTGAATTCAAGTTGATGGAGTTTGCTGGGCCTCTTTGCCGTCAGGCCGGAGTATCTTTTGTGCGCCTTCAATCAACTGACACTGTTTCGAGTAGTTTGCTTCCAGTTTTGCCTCTACTCCTTCGCCTCGCGTCCTCAGGCGGCACTTTCATTGTTTTTCTGCTCGTCAAGGAAACCATCTTTGGTTTTAACAACCTATTTTTCAACTATTTATTCAACGTAAATGCGAGAAAAAAGGAATTTTGTTCACCCGATTTTAAATGGATTTCCCGCCTCGGATTTTCAAAATTTTGTCATTAATCCACACGGAGCAGAGCAAGACAAAAGACGCGAAACCTAACCTAACATAACCTACCCTAACCTTCCGCCAAGCCTTGTGATCTTACTGCTTGAGATAGCTGTGGCTGCCGCTTACAAGAGGATCACCTTTACTTGCCGCCTACGATTTTCTAGAAACTGACAGGGCTTTAGGATAGTTGTATGGGAAGATACCTAGGCCCAAAACTTGCTGCCAGAATGCATTTTTTCTTAAAATAGTGATAAAAATTGAACAAAAATGTTAAAACACAAAAAATTGCCAATATCTTTGAAACAGCTGGAAATATCTCATAACCTACAAAATTTTAGTCTCTGGCTCTACTTTCAGCTGTTCTACAATGATATTGGTTTTTAGATTATATCGAAAAAAAATGTACAAAATTGGACGCTATTTTTTAAGGTAGGAAAAATGAATTTCGGCAGCAAGTTTGGGGTTTGGATATCTTTTCCGTACCGCTATCTTGCAGTCCTGAAAATCTCAAGAAAAACTGGGGCGGACTCAGTACTCCCCTTGTTAGTGATAACCCAGTGCATCATACCATACGAGGGAGAAGAACTGCTTATTGGTCATTGGTGTGACAGAGATGGGCGGAGAAGCAGACGATCAGACTGGCTGTAAACCTCTCCAACCGCGTCTTTCACCAATGGCCTTTAATAAGTTCGTCTCTATTGCACACGTATACCGTGACGGTGCATGAAATCTTAATCACTAGCCGCTGATAAGATAGAGTATCGAAGTTGATAATCGGAGATCTTGATAAGACATATTTTGTCAGATAAAACTTTAAAGGGTAATAAATATGAGAGGAAAAGTTTCAAGATATCATTTTCGATTTTCCTCCGGTGGGCGGCTTCAGGTTTAGCGACGAAAAGGCAGTAGCGAGAGCGAGGCACGTGGCACGCACGTAAAACGAAAATCGCCGTTCTAGATTGTGTATCCATCTTTAACCCATAACAGCCCGAAGTATTTGTAGAAAAAATTAGCTTTTAGAGAATTTGGAAGGATATTTTCTTAACAATACGAAATTTAAAGCTTTGAAAAATGCCTAAATTATTAAATTTCATGTTTCCAGAGGGGTGATATTTTTGAAGTTGTTACAGTACTGAAAAGATCCTCTAAAATAAATTTTACTGTTGCCGAACGGCATCGCTGGGCGGTAGTGGGCTTTAAATCCGAAATCAAGATTTTATATATTAATCTTTCAGTGCAATCGCACAAAATTTCAAGGAGGAAAAAAATAAATAAATCATGAAACGCAAACTTTTTCAAACATTTTTGGGCGTAAATCGATTAAGCCCAGTTAAAAAGGAACATGCTTAGGACAAGGTTTTTCTTTTGAGGCTTATCTTCGCGTTTTGCTCTGGTCTTTTGGCTCTCTTTGAAAGAGCTTACATCGAATCCTTGGAGAGAATTACTCCTTCCCCGCGGCGCGGCTTGGCGGCCAAAACCGCGGAATAAAAGCGACCTCTTTGAAAACCCTGTTCGCGGTGCCCGCGGACATCCAGGTAAACAAAACTTCGGGTTTTTTCCAAGTTTGCCAACACAATTGCAAATCCCGTTAACTTGGCCGCATCCCATTGATTTTTATTAAGGAAAACAAAGCCGGCCTCCAGGTGCTGGCGTCAAGGAATTTCCTCTTTATTTAGTCAGGCTATGATTAATAAGTCCGCTTTAATTAATTCGGCTGTAGAAAGGTCTTTCATTAAAGGGATTAACAGGAAACAGCATAGGCCTACAAACGAAGGAGTAGCGCAGCCTCGAAGGAAGGGCCGAACTTGAAGTAGAGGTATAAATACGGAGTAAACTTTTTTACTAACCATTTCTCAAGTAAGAAGAACAAAAGGAAGACCACTTTGATTTCTCCTTATCTACAGAGAAAATATGCAATATGACTTCAGACCTTTGCTAAGCGTTGTATAGATTCATAATCTTTAATAATTTAACAAGTTTACCTCGAAGTAATAGTCCTTAAGTCGACGTTCATAACCTCACTTTTTTCACCTCCTAAGCGGGGGCGAGTGTTCTTCCAAATCAAGGATTATTTTGTGGATTACTCATGAAAATAGTAAAGATTATGAATCTGTACTACGTTTAGAAAATGTTCTGAAGTCATATGGCATTGCATATTTTATATTATTGCATATTATTTCTCGGTTATGACCTTAAAGCGCTGGGTTTTTCAGTTATGACCTTCTTGCATGGAGTTATCAAACTTCATGGGGTTTTCTATTGTTTTTTTTTTAAATATTAGATTAAGAAGGGCGCACCTCTACGAAAAAATTCGTAAGGAATATTGTTAAAGGCGGGAAGCAGGCAAGCGCAGGTAGATTAAGGAAAATAGGGTATTCGGGAAGGTCGATGAAGGTAGGCCTGTCCCTGGAGAAGGGAGGCTTGATTGCCGCCGAGGAGAGAGATGATTAGGCTATTCACAAGCTAGCTATGATTTTGGGGCTTGTGCTCGCTTGTGCTCCGAAAATACGAGCCGTGAAACTTTGGCTCAGATTCAACGCAGTGATTGTCGGCGCCGAATAATAACAATTGTACTAAACGAATCACCTTGAATTAATAACTTGCCCAAGCCGGTATTTAAAGGTAGTATTCTCCACCTGCCACGTTGTTCCCGTTGGCCGCGATCCGATCGGAGCGACAGCGGGCCGAGGCACTTGGCACTTGATGTTAGAGTGGCGGTCAAGGTTCGGGCACGGTATGAAGTTGTCTTACACAAGTAGATAGGTCTATGAGAGAGCTGACGCAGCACCTAGGCCTAGGCTACCTTAGGTTAGGTTGCAAAATAAACCCGAGGCTAAGTTAGGTTAGGTTTCAAAATAAACCGTAGGCTACCTTAGGTTAGGTTGCAAAATAAAGCCTAGGCTACCTTAGGTTAGGTGCTGCGCCAGGTCTCTCATAGACCTATCGATTTACACACGAAAAGATTTAGCAGTTGAAATTGCTATAGGAAAGAAACGAGTCAGTATAGCAACGTAGTGGCTCACTTTCCTCTAATTAGGGGTTAATTTTCACTCCTGATGGTATTCTCGCCTTTAAAATTTTCAGTGTGTACGTAGAAATTCTGCGATGTAGGGCAGAGGAGGAAAGGGGGAGGGTCAAAAAGTGGCCTTGAAAGAGGTAAAGTACACTGAAAATTAAAAGCGTGAATAACGGGATGAACGATTCCGCTGACTGAGCGTAATTTCTTCTCCGCTCTGAAAGACGCGGAAGCTTCACTAACAAAAGATAGGCGCCAAAAGAACGCATCGTAATTTACGCTCGCTTTTCGGGAATTTATTAGCTCTTTACGGCGAAGAGTAAATTCCACTGCGTAAGCGGAGTCGTTCAGCCCGGAATTTACGCTTTTGTTTTTACAATGTACACGCTAAAAATTTAGTAGTAAAAGTACGCTTTAGGGGTGAAATTTCGCTCCTAAATGGTGAAAAGTGGGCCACTAATATGCTAATAGTTGATCACTTTTCACTATTTAGGAGTAAATTTTTACTTCTAAAGCAAATTTTACTTCTAAAGCAATTTTAACTTCTAAAGCAATTTTAACTTCTAAAGCAATTTCAACTTCTAAAGCGATTTTTACTACAAAAGCAATTTTTACTTCTAAAGCAATTTTTACTTCTAAAGCAATTTTAACTTCTAAAGCAATTTTAACTTCTAAAGCGATTTTACTACAAAAGCAATTTTTACTTCTAAAGCAATTTTAACTTCTAAAGCAATTTTAACTTCTAAAGCAATTTTAACTTCTAAAGCGATTTTTACTACAAAAGCAATTTTTACTTCTAAAGCAATTTTTACTTCTAAAGCAATTTTTACTATTAACATTTTTAGCGTGTAGTAAATGGACGACCTCTTACGAAATGCAATTATCCAAATTTTCAGTTCACCGACATTGTTTTGCAATCGTGTATGAATGCCTGCGAATAAAGCCCACTTCTAAATATGAGATAGGATTTTGTAATTCCTTCCAGATTTTGCAGGCTGTTGTAATTGTTTTGTGTTTGTTGACAGATGTGTGCGGTTTAGTTGAAATGGCGCGAAGATGAGCTAGCTGGTTGTGAAGATGGGCGTTAGCTGTAGTTGTATGCCAGGGGATGTGTCTCCGGGCTCCCTGGCCGCGTGCTCGGCCCCCGGGCCCCCCTGCGCCTGTGTCAAAGCCTCCCTCAACAACGGATCTGCTCGCCTCAACAACAGCGCCAGTGGCGACGCCACGCCCAACGTCAATGTGAGTACCTCCACTTAAAACCTCAAACCGATGCCTGGTCCTTTGCCTAGGAGGCACTAGAGCGGACTTCCCCCTCCGAGGACCAGCCTCGTGAAGCCGCCCCCCACTCGGTGAGGCGTGATCTTTCCCCCCTGCGAAGTTGCCTCGCTTTTCCCCCCTCTCTGCGGTGCGCTCTTCTACCCCTCCCAATCAGCCTCGTGGCTTTCCCTTCGCCCTCCCACTCGGTGAAGCGTGACCTGTTCTCCCACCCTTCGAAGTAGCTTCGCTGTTTCCCCCTCTCTGCGGCGCGCTCTTCTACCCCTCCCAAGATCAGCCTCGTGGCTTCCCCTTCGCCCTCCCCACTCGGTGAAGCGTGACCTTTTCCCCACCCTTCGG
>Ga0058701_10004042_pt1 | contig 11806 bp, 10 predicted proteins | sample AgamicOrMae_FD_97039 | JGI IMG/M metagenome (GOLD analysis project Ga0058701, IMG submission 97039) | Agave microbial communities from Guanajuato, Mexico - Or.Ma.e | ecosystem: Host-associated > Plants > Phyllosphere > Phylloplane/Leaf | place: Guanajuato, Mexico | collected 2012-06-04 | reverse complement strand
GTTTAGTTTCGATTAATCGAATCAGTTTTCGGTTATCGATTACCAGCAATCGAATCGAAACAGTTTTCGATTAAAAAAATAATCGACGATTACGATTAATTTTAACAATCGCACAGGCCTACTGCAGCTAGCGTACTTGACCGAGGCATAGCCTAGCTTAGTTAACCTTGGCTTATGAAACCTACTCGCTTTGAGGCTTAACCGAAGCGAAGCTTTACTTGGCTTATTTAGCTGTTGCTAAGGCTACTCAATCGAATCGAAACTTATACTTAACCTAAGCTTACCTTGCGACCTACGTAACCTTAGCTTACCGTGCCTTATTGGCTTCCGTGTTGACTAAGGCTTACTTCGATTAATTTATTCAAGGCATACGCTTAGGGGCCATCCATTTACTTCGTGACCGACGAGGGGGAGGGGGGGGTCGACCAATCTACTACGCTTGGTTACAGTGGGGTGAGGGTCTATTGAACGGTCACGTAGTACAGTAACTGTTAAAATTATACCAGAGTATTATAGTTAAAGAACCAGAGCCAGAAAATCGGTAACCCTCTGTGCTCCTATTATTCACAACGTGGAGGAATGGCTGAGCGGAGGCAACCCTTTCAAGGAGTCTGAACACATTAGCTAGATTTTTAAGAAAAAGTAGTTCAATTTCTAAATGCTTACGTTTTTTTCCTATGTATTTAGAGTGCCTTATTCTTGATTTGTTTATCTTTAAATATAGACGTCTAGACTACCATCTTCTGTGTGGCTAAAGTTCTAGGTCCGTTTAGTAACTCTTGAGTTTGTACTACGTGACCAAAGAGGGGGAGGGGGGTCTCGGAATTTGCTACGGTCGGTCACGAGGGGGAGGGGGGGTCAAAAAGTGACGAAAATTTGGTCACCTAGTAAATGGATGCCCCCTTACCCAAGGCTTGCTACTATTCTTACAGAGACTCACACGCTGCAACGCGCTGCAAACTATGTTTGCTTGCCGTTGCAACTAGAGTGAACGGACTAGGCTGGCGCTGGCACCCTCCCACCACTGCGCTCGGCAAGCGGTAAGCTTTGTTAGTTCAAGAAAGGGAAGTAAGATACGCCTCGGTAAACCCCTCACGGTTAGTCTCGGACCTTGCTGGGTAAGCCTCATTAAAGTAAGCCTGTTCTCGGTAAGCCTCAGTTTTAAGGTAGGTTAAGTTAGGTAGGGTTTAAATAATCCTTGGTTGAGTACGCAAGTTGTGGCCCAGGTCTGTCAGTGGCCCAGAACTGTCATGCGCCGCTCTGTCGTTGCGTCAGCTTCCTCACTGCGCTAGGGGGTGCGCCAGCTTTGTCATAGACTTAACTACTTTTCAGCATGGCGCTTGGTCGTTGGATTTACCTTCGTTACGACGAACAAATCCTGTCGCCGCAATTTCTTGGATTCAATCCATTTTTTCAGTACCCTTCCGATCGTTTTTTCGTTCCCGTAAGAAGCAGCCGTGTCAATATGTCGGTACCCTACTTCCAGGGCCGTGTGCAGGGCATTTTCTAGCTCTTCTTCGTTGGTAGCCTTGAAATGAATTGTTTACATGAGATCTAAAAATCGAACACAGCTTACTCTCTCTGCCGAACCGCAGTTTTATCAGCATGTCCTCCATGCCTAACGTATTGCAGTGGCCGCCTTTGCGTAGTTTTAGATGTTAGATTAGCCGTCCCTTGTGTTCCGCCTTTCGTCGCCAAGCCGAACACAGCGAGGCGCAGAGAACAACCTAGCTGACTCACCAATCCTGACGCCGTCCTCACTACCCCGCACCTTTAATTATGTGTTTTTCTGAATGCACGATTGGTTTAGGCTGTATTTTCTTTCTCCGTGTTCCACCTTTGTATTTTGACCTTTGATTTTCACTGTGAGGATTAACGAAAATCATTCGCGTCAGTCCGGCTCACTGACGTGGAAGTGCCTTATTGCGGCCGCTTGCGGCTCTCCTCGATGTCACTCCGGGGGCCACTCCACCCGGCATTCAAAACTAACTGTTAACTTTAGTGTTACTAGCTACAGTGCATTTTGTCTCGCTTTGCTCTGGCGGTGCTCAGTTTAGAGACAAAAAGTGAACCACAAGAAATAAAAATTATCTTTTTCAAATTTTACATATCGCGGCAGTTTCTGTTCACAGGTTGACATTCCAGTAATATGATTTAACGAAAGGGTATCATTATCACATTTTCGAGGGATTGATTTTTTAAAAAATAAGAAGTTAAATATTTATCAAAAATCAAATCGCTGCTCCTGTTAACCGGTATGATCCTATCTCTTTATCAGTTTTCATGTTACGAGTATTGTATTTAAACAGCACCGTTCCATGCTTCGACACAACCACACAATAACTATTTCATCAGGAATGAATAGATCCAAGCACTTTCCCCTTTTTCAAAACATTTGCTCTACTTTGTTTTGACAAATAATGAATCGAAAATTACTTTTAAAAAGAATATTCCTAACATTAAAATTTCGATCAGAACCCGAGAAAAAATACACTGAAGATCTAAAATGAATAAAAAATCACGCTGCCGAAAAAGACAAAAAATAGTTAAACAAATAAATAAAAACGGACGAGCAAGCTTTTTTATACATATATTTAAAAAAATCTTTTCCTTGCCTGAGGTGTTTAACAAGTCAATTGGCGTAACATAACAGGTGCTAATCTGATAAAAGTGTCGCTTCAAAGTCAGGTTTTGTGTGTGTGTTCCGTCGACGTTTCTCGCTACATTAATTTGATAAGAACTAACGATAATACCTGCCAGGTGCCTAAACCAAGAGCGGGCATCTGTGCGCCGTTGTTGAGTTGTATGTTGATCGGGCAGCCCATGGTGCAAAGAGGCCTCGAATATTGTGGACTGAAGCACCAGATAAATGCTGGTACCGGTATAATAATTTCACTACGATTTGGGAGGGGAAATAGTTACATAATAACATCAACTTTCGAGTGGTCTATTGACGGAGGAGTGTTATACAGTAAGTTACGAGGAGCATTGGTGGCTGCCTATCCAAAACTATTGGCCTTGTCAGTCTCAACGTATATGGGTTATTCGTATGCGAGTAGACTATTTTTGCTGATGTTAAGCATTAAGCGCTTGAGTTTAATGGGTGATTGTGGTTTCTCAGAAAATTTATGTCACTTCAAGAGCAAACTTTAAGTTCAATTGCTCAGGTACCGTACGTTGGATGTCAGGATGTCTCTAGGTGTCACGCCTGCTCATGTTAGATCACGTTAGGTTGTTTTAGAGTTATTGGTTGGGTTGTATGTTTTCTGGATGATTAATTAAGAGGCGGCTTAATAGGCTAGCCTCTTCATAGGCTAGCTATCTACCACATGAAGACACACAGGTAAACACATTATCTAGTCACGTTACTGGTCAAATGAGACATTTTTTCCCCTAAAAAAATAGCGCTCTTTATTTTTTCGTTTTTTTTTATTTTTATGATGAAGAAATCGATGAAGGGCTCCATCAATGCTGAATCAGAACGGGTACTCCGGGTGGTCGCCCATACTGTTTTGAACACGGAAAATAAGAAACAGGTAGTGATTTATACCAAAATTAACTAACTCTCCACATCACAAATGCAAAAAAAAAGTTATTTACCCAAATTTCGCAAAGTCGAAGGCTCTTCCTTTAGCTCCTTGATCCAACTTGTTCAGAGCTTCCATGTCAGATTCGTCAAGCTCGAAATCAAACACCTAAAAAAATATTAAAATCACTAAATTTATGTGGAGGAAAATAGGAGCAGCAGCTTTTCTTTATGGATTTTTTAAAATGATTATTCAGGTCCTAGCTTTTAAGGTTGCATTTTTAATGTTTTGTGTTCCGGTATCTTTCAAACTTCCGTTGCGATGTTATGATAAGTAAAACCGAGTAGGTTGAGCTAACCTTGGTTAGATTAATCTCAGGTTAGATGCGATCTCTCGCTTTGTTACTTCTCCGCTCGGTTCGTTGCCTTGCCTGATGCCGCTCGCTTTTTCGTGGCAAGCTGCTCGCCTAGAAGTAAGCGGCTTCAGGCTAGGTTACCGATTGGTCTTATAGAGGTGTGAGTTGGGGAACAGGAAAGCAGGAGAAAGGAAAAAAAATCCAAATATTAATGACAAAATAATAATAGTAATAACAATTAAAAATGGAAAGAGCAGTTTGTGCATTTTTTAAAGACTATTACCTGGAAATTGCTGATGATTCTGTCGCGGTTGGTACTCTTTGGTATCGTTGCGATTCCCCTTTGCAAAACATGCCTTAGCAAAACGTGATTGGCGAGTTTGTTGTGCTTTTTTGCGATTGACAGCACCGTTTCGTTATTGAGGAGATCCGGTAGGTCAAAACTGAAAGAAAGAAAAAACATCAATACCAAACAAAGTGTTCGTGAAAATTGCTTCTTTGAAACAAATCTCTACTTTCCTGGATCGCGCACGAAATGTATTCTTTTCTTACTACGAAAAAACTTGCAGGTATAATCCGTTCAATAAATAAAGTAAAATGCGGCGAAAGAAAACTAAAAACATAAAAACATAAGTTGATGAATAGAAAAAAGTACGAGTTAGACGGCTTTCCCATCTTGTAAACTCAAAAGTTGTCATTAGAAAAATCAATGAGGATATGGAATTCCGTATAGTGATAGGAGGTTATCACAAAGTCGGCTGTGCGTAAAGAAAGAATGCGAACAGTACATTGAGATGGTATCGATTAACGGAGATGCTTTAACAAGATCGGAATGCCGTTCTTAGGGGTAAAGTAAATCGTCTTTTCACACTCGCTTGTTAAAATCTTTACGATGTTGGCCTACCGTCTTCTTCTTTTTTTGTTCAGAAGGATACTTTGTTTTCTGTGGATGGCTGACAAGCTGCGGTGTCCTTACGGTACATTTTTTCACGGGGAATCAAATATGTTTTCAGAGTAAATAGTTACAAAAGCCCAAATTAAACTAACAAAGCCGAAAAACAATGAACGTTTCATTCAAGCATGAGAGCCTCGGGGATGTAAAGTTCACCTATGCTTACATTGAGTATAATATGCTTGAATTAAGTCTACTGTGCGTTTGATTCAAGTATATGATACTTAATTCAAGCATACGGTAAACATAATACTTTATATCCCCAAGGCTCTTATTCTTGAATCAAACGTACAGTTTTTTCGGTGAGGAAATTCGGATTCCTTGGCCGTGTTTTAACTTACGCTGCTTGTCCGCCGAATCGTTCCTTGATGTAGGCGGCGGCCCCGCGGCTCCCTAGGCTCGCGTACGCGACGACGCTGATGCCGTTCTTGTGGCAGAAGTCCACCAGGGGGCGCTGCTGGAAGTACACGTGGAGTTCCACTTGCAAGTTGGCTGGCTTGATTCGCGCGCTGTCCAGGATCCTCTGGATCTGTTTCTCATTGAAGTTGGAAATGCCTATGGCTTTCGCGCGGCCCGCGTCCACTTGTGCCTCCATGCCCTACGAAAACATTATGAACAGAATAAATATTGCAGCCCTCAAGAAAAATAGTGCACTCTGAGTTTGTAAGGAGGAGTGGGAGTTCAGTGTTCCACGTCTCATCGTAAAGACGCGAGGCACAAGGCAAGTAACCTAAGTGAACCTAAATTAAAATCACAAACGTTCACTAACAAGCCTGATTCTGCTTCCCGGCAACAGCCGCTGTCACCAGGGAATTATAGTCCTTTCAGTCTAACCAAGGGGCATGCCGGTCGCGCTCGGCACACAGTAAAAACCAAATCCGTCTTAGGAAATGCTATACCTGCTTTGGGTGTGAAACCTAAACGGGGGTGGTACGTATTTTGGTTATTTTTCAAGACAGAAGTATGTTCAACCACCATTGAAAAGGTTTCGGCGAGAGCTTTCCATTGACGTGGCTGAACATAGGTCTATGGTGAAAAATTACCAAAATATTCACAACCCTCGTTTTCGTTTCATACCCAAAACAGGTGTAGCATTCCCCAAAACGGGGTTTTTGTTTTTACTGTGCACGTGCCAGCGTTCACATCGGTTCACGAGAGTCGTCCCCGTGACTCTGAAATTACAAATACTGCCTAGAAAGAACTTTGTAAGTAACACTTTTTTATGGCACAATCAAGCACAAAAGTGCGTTTATATCGCTCGATTAAAATACCCGATAAGCTAGGTTAGGCTGAAAGGACTATGAATGGATCAGAATCAGTGAAAGCAGAATGGAGCGGCAGTGGAAGAGACACAAGGTGCATGATTAGTTTATTTTAATCTAACTACGCGGTTGGAAGTAATTAATCCCATAAAGCTCACAGCAAGATGGAGCACAGGTGGTAAATATGCCTGCATTCTGATTGACAGAGCGGTGGTTGAGTTAAATTAGGTAGGGAGTACGTTGGTACCAGTTGCGTTGAGTACGAAATATATTTCAAATGTATTGAAAATGATAGATAATATATTTTTAATATATTGAATATCGATATATTATATAAAAAATATATTCATGATACATTAAAATTAAATATAAAATACATTATTTTACAATATATGTGAAATATATTTGAAATGTATTGATTACATACGGAGATTCAATTGTTCCAATATTCAAAATATATTGCTTATGTACAGTGTATCAAAGATTCAATAGGCTATATTGTTCTACAATACGTTCAAAGTATATCCATCATATCCCACGTAGCACTAAATAAATTTCCAAATTATATTGAAATGATCGATATTGATTTATATCCATCATATCCAACGTAGCACTAAATAAATGTTGAAATATATTGAAATGATCGATATTAATTTTTTATGTATTACATATCGATTTATGATAAACGTATATTGATTGGATATTAAAAATTTAATATATTATTTTACAACACGTAAAATATATTTGAAATGCATTGGTTTCATATTAAGATTCAATGTATTGTCTGATACTAGTAGTAAATATATTTAAAATATGTATATTACTCTATCTAAAATAATTTACTAAATATGAATGTGTAATGAATGTATTTTGAATATATCGTAAAGCAATATATTGTTTTATAACATACACATTAGATATATTTTGAATATATTTTAAAACAATACTATGAATCTTAACATTCAGTCAATAATTTTGAAAGTATTGGAGAACAATGTTGAATCTTAATTGGTAAACAATACATTTCACATATGTTGTTAAATAATACATTATACTTAAATATGCATAAAGTAAATTTTAAATATATTAGATCAGTAATATATAAAAATATGTTATCGATCATTTTCATTTTTTTTCAGGAATACGTACTCGCCATGTACCGACTAAATCGGTGTCCATGTCCAGGAGCGGTTTACCATCGGGTCCCCTTGGCCAGAGCCCTTCGCCTGTGTCCTTCAGGCCCACGGGCATGTGAATCAGGTAGAGGTCCACGTAGTCCAACTGCAAGTCCGCTAGGGACTTCGTGATGTATTTCTCGACGGAAGATTGGCGGATTCCGACGGATGGGAGCTACAATGCCCCACATGGACACAAAATGAGTATATCAACGCACATACAAAACCTGCGTTTTTTTCATCTTTGTCATATCGATTCTTTTTAATATATAAACTGCTTGTGAAATACTGGCACTTATCTCCTTACTTTAAGCCCATAAATCAATTATTTTGAATTTTGTTTTTATTCCCCCCCTCCAACTTTCATCCCTCCCCCCTCTCCAACTATTATCTTTAAAATTAGGTTTACACGTTTCGATAATTCGATGGCTTGAAATGAAGCTGTAATAGTTGAAAATACTCTTTCAAAACTGTACAGTACTACTTGCAATTTATAAGCATAGGTATTAGTGCATTCTTGAACGAGCATTTTCAACTTGTACAGTTTCATTTGAAGCCATCGAATTACTTCCTTCAAGCCCATGAACATTATTGTTCCTTTCGAAAAGAAATAAAGTATTTTGGTTTCTAGGTCCTCCACCCCTGCCCGATTCCCCCCTTCAAACTCAAACATCAATATTTTGGTTTTACGTTTTATATACTGTAATTCGCCTTCAGGCCGAGAGAAGTCTTTCGTCAGCAACAAAATGTCTAATATCCAGACTTTGCGTTTCTGCGCGTCTAAGTTACTACACTTCTTAATTCTTAAATCATGTCAAACTTTGGGTGAGGATATTTTTAACCTTTGTAGTGATGAAGAGCTCCTCGCGCCGAACTTTGCCGGAATGGATCCATCTGTTGAGCACCCTGCCGATGATGTGCTCGTTGGTGTAGGCCGCGGCGGTGTCGATGTGCCGATAGCCCGCCTCCAGCGCCGTGTCCAGGGCCGCCTCCAACTCTGCGTCGTTGGTCGCCTGCCTCAACACAAAACCCACATTGAATCACCTTTGCACTTCACGTTCTGAAAATTGTTCTAGGGACTAGAGCATCATTGCTATTTCGATTTTCTTTTACTTCCAGTTTGCGTACACTTATTTACATTACTCTAATCTGCAAGATTGATGTTAACCCTGTCCTAAACTCCGACAGGCATTCCAATCGGTGATTTCAGATACAAAAGAGGATTAAATCCAACAAAAAAAAAGAACATCGAGACACAACGGGCTGTCGGAAATCTGAGTCTAATCCGAACATAAATGGGATTTCCGAGGTCCACGCTTCCCGATCAGATGTTCCGTTTTGTGATCGGAGTTCGTTGGTCTGAACTAATCGGAGTTTCGAGTCGGGTTATAAACGACTATAAAATATGACAAACGAATTAGTTGACAAAGATTCACTAGTCATTACGAGAGATAGGCAACCGCAGTGTACGCTTGTTGTGTGGGTTGCAAAATTTTCGGAGTATACGAGGGATATTGAAAATACGGTTTCATTGTCTATCTTTGAAATTTGCTGTGCACCCTAATGTTCAACGTTTTTACTAGATGAAAAGGATTGACTTTATACAACAGTTACGTGAGGTGCATTTTGCCTCGCTCTTTTATCGCTTGACTCATATTTACAAGCATGATGCTGCTTACACTTGCCAAGGCTGACGCCGTAAAACAAAATACCTATTTTAGGTAGTCCGTTACCTGTTTTGGGTATGGAGGAAAAAAACAGGGAAAGAGCGTATATGGTTATTTTTAAAGATAAACCTGTATCAATAGCCATTGTAACTGACACCTCTCGACGAGACCTCTTCATTGATGTGGTTGTTTAAAATTTATCTTTAAGAATAACATAATAACGCTCAGGTCCCTTTTTACTTTCCCCAAGAAAGGTATAAGACTACCCGAAACAGGAACATTTTTCTACTGTGAAGATTTGTTCGGCTGTCACAAAACTAACGTCGCTTACGCTTTAGCACCAGGATGTCATCTACATCAGCAGGTTTTGCGACGAAAGGTAAACGAAGTGGGGGGGGGGAGTCGTCATAGTGCGGTACTTGTTCACGATACGTGCAATACCTGTTAATAAGTAGGTGGACACTATTCATTCTTATCAGAAGAAAATATCCACTCTAGATTGGTTTTGTTTGCGCTAGAAGGCCTGGTAACGTTCTTTAAAGTGACTGTTGCCAAGTCTTGTGGATGTCTCCGAATAAGCAGGTAGTTTTTTCGGGTGCGGAGACTTAAGTGCTATTCCTCGTAAGCCATTCAAATTCTAGGCATCGTTTAATGTTACGTTCCTATAACTTGTCATAACCTAACATAACTGAAGGAAATGTAACTTTATGACCTAAAGAAAATAAAATAAAAGGGGTTCGGCTGGAAGCTGGCGAATAGTGAACCAAAGAAATAGGCACTTTTGAAGGCTGCTAGTATTGTGTAACATTTTGCAACTTTTTCAAGCAAATGAAATAGTTATTTACTCAAAGCGCGCATATACCCCCCCCCCCCCTTAAAAAATCAGTGCTCTGCCTGTCGCTGAGATTTTGTTCATCGAGAGCAAAAAAGTTCCCGCATCATTGTGATAATTACGGGCCTAGCAGACATTTTAGCTAAACCTTGGACACTGGAATATCAAGGCCACCCGCAAAACACTGCGTGATAGTCCTACTTGTAGGAAAATAAACAGTTCCCGCGGTAAGAGCTTCCTTGAAGCCGACGTATGTCACCGTAAATGATGGAAATTTCATCTCCATGTGTTCTCCTTCTCTTCGCCATGCCTAACAAAAAAAAAAAAGGCGGACGGCAACTACTGACCATCTCTACTCCATCCTTGGGGCGGGCGTGCACAAATTACGTAACGCCAAAGAGGCCACTTTTTGACACCCTCCACCTTATCGCTCTTTCCGTCTACACCTTCTGTTTGGAAAGTAACGCAAACGTGAACCCCCTCCCCCGTTGAAAGCGTTACGTAATTTGTGTACGACCCCTATGCGTGTGTATGACGTTCATTCATGTGCCAACTAACGGTTGAGCGAGGAGAATGAATAGAGGTAGGAAATGCTGTATTTTAACCGTCGTCAAACTGACAGTGCTCCGCTCGGCTTGGTGACAAAAAATTATTATTAGAAGAAGAAAAAGAAAAAAAGTTAAAGATTTAAGAGTATGAATGAAGGAAACTTACCTGCCAAGTGCCGAGTCCAAGTGCGGGCATTTGAGCCCCGTTGTTGAGGGGAATGTTGATGGGGCAAACCGGCATTTCGACGTGTAGGAGGGAAATCACTACCGCGGTGAGCAACAAAGACGCAAACGCGACTGAAATGGGCGGCGGCGGCGACCGCGGCTGCCGGCGGATGTCGGCATTAGCCGGCGTACGGTAGGGAGGGGAGGGTGAAAGGGAGGGAAGGGAGCGGAGGAGAAGGGGAGGGGAAAGGGAGGGGAAGGAAGGAGGGAGAGGGCGAAGGAGTGGGGAAGGAGAAGGGAGTGGGGAGTAAGGGGACCCCCCTCTGCGACTCGATTCAATGTCAGCGAGGAGCTCTACGCATGCGTAGTTCCAACATTCCACCGCTAGATTCGCTAAAGTGGCCGCCTATCTGTTAGGTGTTATCATGGCGGAAGACAGACGGACAGCAAGACCTATTCGCGGGATAAATTTGAACCTTTCGTTCAAGTATATAAACGAAAAATCAGATGGAATTGTAACCCACTCATGATGAGTATGAAATCACTTCAACAGGTTTTTAGTTTGTGATAGAGTCGAACTATTTCCGTAAATATTCTGGGATAGTTTTATAATAATCAGTAAAACAATGGAGGTGTCATTCAAAATCAGCCGACTTAGAGTAATTATAGTGGCGCTGTTCTTGGGGTCTCGCGTTCGTATCAGGTGGTTCACATCATTTGAGCGACATTTTTTTGCGCGATATCCCATCTGCGCGACGTCCCATCTGCGCGACATCCCATTTGCGTGACTTTTCAGATGCGCGACATTTCAATTGCGCGACATCCTATCTGCGCGACATTTCAACTGCGCGATATCCCATCTGCGTGACTTCCCAGTTGCGCGACATTTCATTTGCGCGACATTTCATTTGCGCTACATCCCATCTGCGCAACAACCCATTTACGCTTCTTTTTGCTTCACTTTTTGAAAGCCTAGATGAACTAGTTTAATCTGACCTAACCTGACTAGACCTAACCTAATATATGCTTTAGGTAGTTTAGCCTAGCGTAGCGTTATTTGACCTGACTTAAACCGAACTAAGTAAAACGGGGTTTAAACTTGATGAAAATGTTAACATTTTTTACGGAGCGTTATTTTTTCAATATTTTGGAGGCTTAAATGAACGGGTTCAATCTAACCTCACCCTACCAAACCTAATCTAACTTACGAAGTGGCTATTCGCCCGCAGGGCGCGGGTGAATAATGTAGCGGCAGCTATTCGCCCGCAGGGCGCTTGCAAGCGCTCCGCGCGCGCTAGCGCTTAAACTCGCGGACCAATAACG
>Ga0058701_10004041_pt1 | contig 11807 bp, 8 predicted proteins | sample AgamicOrMae_FD_97039 | JGI IMG/M metagenome (GOLD analysis project Ga0058701, IMG submission 97039) | Agave microbial communities from Guanajuato, Mexico - Or.Ma.e | ecosystem: Host-associated > Plants > Phyllosphere > Phylloplane/Leaf | place: Guanajuato, Mexico | collected 2012-06-04 | reverse complement strand
AGATCGCAATCGATGCAGATCGCAATCGATGCAGATCGCAATCGATGCAGATCGCAATCGATGCAGATCGCAATCGATGCAGATCGCAATCGATGCAGATCGCAATCGATGCAGATCGCAATCAATGCAGGACTCGTAGAGGAAACTATGAGGAGAGCTTAAAATAGTGATGATTTCTTAAATGCAATTTTCCCAAATCTACCCAAGGAAGTGTTGATTTAAATAGAAAATTTTTCATTATCAAGGTAGTACTGAACTTATTCCTGTCAGTTGCTGTGACCTAATTTGCTTATTGGAGGACGTAGCGGAAAATAGGTTTTGAAATATGCGATTTCATGAGCATCTGCATCCAATTATTGAAATATTGGGCGAAAAATCAGTTAAAAAAGACGTCATTCGTATTCGTGTTTATTTAGTAAATTATAGGCGTGTAAAATGTTGGTCTTGTGTAAATAAAAGCTCGCTCACGCCTTGTTCCAAGGTGTAGGAAGAAGGAGTCAACCTAAACCAATTTCGTAGAAAAAAATTGATGAAGATATCAGTTGATTTCTTAATACTGCGTGTTTTTCTTTTATCGTTTTAAAAAATATCGTTCCATAACTATTCTATTTAATTTACGCTCAGAGGAGCTCTTTAATTTAACAATGGCGTGGCAGTGCTCAAGCCTTCCTTTGGTAATTGAGCAAAACGTAGAAAAGAAAAATACGAAAAATGACATTAACTCTCTACCGCCCAGCTATGCTGTTCGGAAACAGAAAAAAATATTTTATAGGATCTTTTCAGTTCGGTATTGTCACAGTTTAAAAAATATCACCCCTGTGGAAACCTATAATTTATCAATTTAGGCATTTTTCAAAGCTTAAAATTTCGTATTTCAATTGAAAAAATCCTTCCAATTTTTCTCTAAAGCTAAATTTTACTCCGAATACTTTGGGCTGTAGTGGGTTAACACGCAAGAAAAACAGCACAGCTGAAAATAAGAAGGCGAACTAATTTTAATTGTTTTTGTTGTGCAGTTATTGAGGTGTCGTGCGGAGAATATGGTAACAACATAAACAAGTTGGTGACGGCCATCAAGAACGGAAAACATGACATCCGTAATGGCAAACCGTTCCCTCAAGTGGAGTGTTTGAATAACACAGTGGCGCCAACCTCGCATGTCAAGTTGACCAACTGCCAAAACGCGAACAACTTAGCCGTCCTTTCGTCCGCTGAGGCGGGCTTAAACGACGCCAACGGCCTCAATGACTGCGAAATCGAGAAGAAAGGAAATGGCGGCATCCTCCTAGCGCAGTTCACCAAAGGCGACAGCAATGGAATCAGTAAGTTTTCGACGCGAATTGACGATATTCCAACCTCGGTTACACTTCTAATCCTAGGTGTCGGACTTTACTCTTTGTTCTTGGTCAGTTTGACATTCACATAGAGTTGTCAGTTTTGATCATAGTTTGTTGGACATGTTTTGAAAAGAAACAACCGCGATATAAAGACAATCTGAAATTACAGTTGTTTTTGGACAACACCCGAAGAGGGACTATTGAAGGAATGTTGGGAAACTTTTTTTCGTCCGGGAAAGATGATGTGAAAGTTCTAACGCTGTGTTATTTGTTGTCACTTTTCCTTACCTAGGGCTTTAGGTAATCCGTTTAGCAGCTTGTAGCTTAGCTTCCAAATTTCGTGCGTTGGCTGATATATGTGTCACGTGTGGGTTAACTTTGAGGATTAACGACTTACAAGTTAACTAACAAGTTAAGTTAAAGTTAAGTAGGTTGACCAAGGTTAGATCGCGTACATTGTGCTTCGCTTCGCTGCTGACTCGCTCGAGCCAAACCTGATACCGCCGAATTTTCGGCAGTTGCGTCAAGCTTGCCAACCGTTAGGTCAACTTAGGTTAAGTGTACCTGAGCGCTCCACTCGAAAGGTGGAACATAAGAGATAATAAATACGTTTGAGATTCAGAGCATAAGTGTATGTTCTTATGTGAAGCTTCTCGTTGTTTTAGATGGCGATTCGAAGCCACCGGGCCAATATCCGCCCGCCGTCATCCCTGTCGAGTTCCCGCCAAACGACAAGGCACCCGACAACGTAACAACCGCTTTACTGGACTCCGGCATCGTTGACAGTAAACGGCGGTACCCCGTTTCGGAATGGAAACAGTTTTGGGTAGTGCTCAAGCGAACTCTGCTCTTCAGTCGAAGAGATTGGGTGAGAAAGTACTTTCATGAATTTATAGACCATTTTAAAACTAAGCGACTTTCGTTAATTGGTTTTCATTCTGAGCTTATTGAAACTAGCCGTTTTTCATTTGGAAAGAAGCCCTGTCAGCGTGAGATGTCAATCTCGTTGGCTCAAATGTAGAAGCTCTGAGATTGTGTTTCGCCGATTCAGTAGATTTGAGGTTATGGTTACCCATTCTTATTTCGTTGTTCATTTGTTTACAGACGCTTATGTATCTTCGTTTGTTCGCTCACATCTTGGTCGGATTCCTGATCGGCGCCCTCTACTACGACATCGGAAATGACGGAGCCAAAGTCCTCAGCAATTTGGGATTCCTCTTCTTCAACATGCTGTTCCTTATGTACACCTCTATGACCATCACAATTTTATCTTGTAAGATGAATTTCTCATACGATTCTCTCTCAGCCTTTGCATAACATTTCGAGCCCACATAATTGATTCATCTTTTTTTTTCAGTCCCGTTGGAAATGCCAGTGTTGTTAAAGGAAAACTTTAATAGATGGTATTCGCTACGATCGTACTATTTGGCTATAACGCTGTCGGATCTTCCATTCCAGGTAAGTAAATTCGGGAAGTAGGGAAGTCATAAGTGTCGGTCCTTATCAATATGAAATCCAACCGAAGGGATTAGACAAACCACATTAGACTCAAACCTCTCAAACTTCCATCATTCCGAAATTTTGTCCAGCCCAAGCTAAGCTCTCAACTTCCCTCATCGAATTCAGCGCACCGTATTCCGTTTCTGATATCTCTTTTACGTTTCACAGGCGATCTTCTGCATCATATACGTCACAATCGTGTACTTCATGACGTCACAGCCACCGGAACCGGAAAGATTCGTCATGTTCCTGTCCGCGTGTCTTTTGATCGCGTTTGTAGCTCAAAGTGTGGGTCTTGTCGTTGGTGCCGCCATGAACGTTCAAGTAATTATCTTCGAGGACAAGGTTTGAGGTTATGTCTGTCCGTTTTCTTACTCTTTGTTTCCTTTGTCTTGTAGAACGGAGTGTTCCTTGCCCCTGTGATGTCTGTACCGTTCCTGCTCTTCTCTGGCTTCTTCGTCAGTTTTGATGCCATCCCGATTTACCTACGGTGGATCACATATCTCAGTTATATCAGATATGGTTTTGAGGGAACTGCTCTGGCCACCTACGGATTTGAGCGCGAAAAACTAAAGTGCTTCCAGGTAAGCAATTTTACTTCATTGAACTCTCAATCCAGCGCTAGATAGCCTCAGAGGAAGAGAAGACTCAACTGCTAACTTATCCCTGCATCCAGCCAATCAGCATTGCTTGTTTCTTGCATCTCACCAATCAGGTCACACCGCGGGAATACGTTGCCGCTCCTCTCCCTTTGAGGCTCTGTACTCAGCCCCGCACCATAGAGTCTGGCCTATTGAAAAATTTTAATAGAAGGAAGTCTCCTTCCAGAAATGACCTGAAAAATTTTCTTTTTCGGTTGCTGTAAATTATATAACGACCAATTTGATAATAGGGCATAGAGACTTGTCATTATAAAAGTGCAGATTTCTCGCCACCGCGTTTCTCATTGACCGAGAAAACTCATCCCGCCAGCGATCACGTGACCATTTGATCAATATTGGTCCGATTACGATACGTAATAAGTTTTTTCAGGAGTTCAGTCCATGGTAGATAAAGTTTCTTCCGTTGAATTCAGACTAGCTTAAATATTTTTGGTTTTTAGCCCACGTCAAAACTTTTATGATAGCCTGTTCAAAGAGATCATGTGCATTTTTTTGTCGTGTCTATTCTCAGTAAAAAAACCGGTAAATACGAGGGTACGTTAACTCTGTGGCTTAGCATAAGAACACGGAGGAGAGGAAGTTGACCACACTCGCATTTCCTTCCTCATTCCCTCGTTGCTCAATCTTTCATATAAAGAATTAGAACTGCGCAGTTTGGATTAACCAACGTGAGGTTAAGTTTTGATTTTGCCTTCGTGTGTTGTTGCTCCGCTCTTGAGTCACCTGATGCGGTTAACTTCCCGGTGTAAGGCAAAGAAGTCGACGAACGGAACTGTGGAACAGGAAAGGAAATCATATCTATATCTAACAGTTCAGGTTTTCATGACATTTCTGTTGTTGTTCAGGTGTACTGTCACTTCAAGTACCCCAACGTGACGCTCGAAGAACTGGATATGATCAACGCCGATTTCCGCGTCGATATCATCGCCTTGATCATCATCTTCCTTGTCTTGAGGATCTCCGCTTTCCTGTTCCTCCGCTGGAAGCTGCGAGCAGCCCACTAAACACCATCACCTCCCCCTAATTTTTATTAATTTTAATTTTCGCCGGCCGCTCCGGCGGCCTTCATGATGAAATTGCTCAATCTAGTGTAGGCTTCAAGGAAAGAGCCTGAAAAGTGTTCCATTAGTGCCCATCTCATGACATGCACAAGTCGATACCGTTGTGGCGTCGCTCGCAAATGCTAGGTTTGTGTTCAAAATATCGAGGAAATCACAATACGGCACTGCAGGTGAAACTTTATATGTGATACATTGAGGGATGAAAGAGGAAGCCAAAGGGACTTTTGATCAAATAGCTCGTAATCGCCTGAAAATATTCCGATCAACAGTCTCTTAAGATCCATTTTCAACAGTACTTTTCTATTTTTAATGAAGAATAAATGTGTGAATGGATACTTCAATCATGTTTTAAAGGGAAGTCGGGGAAATGTGAGACTAACTGTTCATCTCTGCAAGCTGGTAGTCACTTTTTCATTTTTACTCCAAGTGGTGGCGATTGAGATAATTTATTTGAAGTTGTTTTTTATGTAATCGCGCTCCTAGTGATATTATCTCAATTCTGCCTCATGAAAGGTTGGTTTGAATTAGGTTATAAATATCCTTTAGTAGGTAAGATTATTTTTTCAGTCAGACGAATTTTAAATATTTTTTTGGACTCCTCTCAGTTAGGCTCTGCCGAACGGTGAATATCTTTGATGCCAAGATGTTTAGTTTCGTCTCTTACAAAGCATAATGAAACAAGTTGTTTGCAGCATGAGAGTTCGGGATATGGAACTTTCTTTTGATTCTTCAAATGATGTCTTTTACATCTGTGACTGAATACTGCTTGTGTCATTGTGACTTGTAAGGGAATGTAATGCTCTCTCTCTCTTTCGCATTCATTGGCGCAAGAATCGGTTGAAGAAAGTAGGAGGAGGGGCCATAAGTAGGATTAGTTGAAGGATTTTTAATTTCAATTTTTAATTTTTTATTTGTGCCTGGATTACAGGGAAACAGGTACATATGCTTACCCAGTGTTGCCACATTCTGCGATTTTTAAACTTTCTTACGCATATATACATGAAATCGCTCCCTTTTCAAAGTTGAGTTCGTCAGATAATTAGTAGTTTTTGACAAGCTCTTTTAACATTTTTGCTGAGCGCAGGTCTGTATAAGAAGCATCTTAAAAGATATTTACGTTCCAAGATTCCGAAATCGCAAAATCTGCCATCACTGTGCTCAGCCGCTGTGTGCACTGTATGTAAGTATTAATTGTAAGAAAAATTCTGCGATTTTACTTAATCTGTATTATTTTGTAAGGATATAGCGGTGTATGTTTCTTTTTGGGACCACCTAGTTTCTTTTAAGTTTTAAGTTTGATTTCCTTTGTGTTGCCGTTTAGGGGAACAGTTCAGTTTTGACAACCTTTCTTTTTTAGTTTTCTAAATGTAGCCCATGACGAATCGATCTGAGCAACTTACCTTAACGGCACTTTCGTTGAGAGATGCCGGCCGAAGTTCGATCAAGCTCTTCTGTATATATTATTTTATTTGCCAGCCGTTGTTTATAAATTGTGACCAGCTTGCGTAGATTTGAGTTACCATTATTGTGATTCTTTAGCTGTTGCTATGATGTTTATGAGCCATGTTATGAATTAAATATATATAAACGTCATTTTGTTTTCCTAAATCATTCTGTGATGATGGCCATCATCAGAGTTACGCTGTTCAGTTATGTTCTGGTAAAATTTCTAGTTGTCCTCAGTGAAAACTCCTCTGCGAAAAGCTAATAGAAGTTCATTAGACTTCTGAATGTTAGGGTTCGAGCGAAATGAGTCTCAACCACTTTTTTCATTAATTTAGCCTAATTTAGTCCAGGCTGTGTAGCAGGTTAGCTAAAGTTAACCTAACTCCAAATTAACTCGGCTTAAGGTAACCTACAACTAGGAATATCATTTTTTTGCGTCCCATACCAAGTTTTGAAAACTCTTAACAGACCCATCTCCGTCAACCTGTAATACGTTATTTTAGGACTACGTTAATCTAAGCCTGGTTACTTTGGAGCTGGGTTACTTAAGCTAGCCCACTGTATAAACAAGGCTAAGTTATGCTGTCTGGAGTTGAAATGTAGTGTGAATTGGAATGTTAGCCTTTGGTGTCTAGTAGACGTCTGTTTACCGTGTGGGTTGACTTTTAAAGATTTGATCGTGCTGTCCTGATCTGACGTAATAGTGTTGTCCCTATGAAGAGGAAGTGAGATACAATCGAGCAAGCGCAAAGTGTAAAATAGAGAGATTAGAGACTATCTCTCTTGCGGGCGTTAGATGGATGTCAGACCGTAACTAAATGCAAGGCAGCTATTACTGAGGGAGTTTCGATCCCGTCTGCACACCTTATTCGTCGAAGTCAAATTTATAAAACAGGCGGGAAATGTGCGCAATTCAAAATCCTTCACATCATAATGGTGACTGTTGAAGGAGCACTCTTTACATGAAATCAATGTCTGCAAGAGCAAAGAGAGCCGAAATATTTATCAATTATGTTGGTGCACTAGTGCCTTACCGGTGGTAGGTGTTTTGTCCTTTAGGCGCTAGCTATTTTTCATACAGTAATTCCTGCATTAGGAAATAGTTAACAGAAAAGGTGCAACTTTATTACGTAGTTTTTCTGATCTCTTCCTTTCTACCGAATTTCACATGCCACAAAGAATTTCTGAATATTTATCTGTTGGAAGGCCGTATCCGGCTGATTCATAGGTGAGTCTATTTTATGTAAATAAACAATAAATTTTGAATGTAATTTTGAATCTTGTGCTCATTTATCCGCCTATTCCAAGACCTCTTGCTGACGAAAGCATTTAAAGGGGTTTCATTTAAATGTGATGTGGAAAAACAGTGGAATCGGGACGAAGCTTTTGATCTTTCCAACAGAATTGCGTCCTCGGATTTTAAGCAGTAAATTTGAATTCTAATCGAGGAATCGTTTCATTGTTCAATTCAAAATACCGCGATTGTGGACGGCATATTTAATAAAGAATTTTTTTCCGTTAATTTTTTTTATTGATTATTAGAAGTTAGGAAGTTGGGATTCCTTGGATCATGGACCACCCGAAGCTCGATACGTTATCACTACGTATATAATCATTAACGTCTCCCTCCTTTGCTGACGGGGGGGGGGAATCTTTAACGTCCAAGTATTTTATTAGAGGTTATTGCTTACCAGGAAACCTCATTCTTTGCTCGATACTACTGCATTTTTAATAATTATCGTAAAGGAGACAAATCATTTTTTATTATTATTGTCTTTTTTCTTCCTCTTTTATTTTCTGTTACCAACCCGATACTTCGAGGAAAACTAACAGAAGATTTAACACAGCCTCTTTCTCTTCCTTTTGATACCCAATCAACGATTACACATACACTTAAAATAAGGCCAGTTCTATTCGCGTGCCTTTGACAAGCTCGCATGTATAGACTTTAATGCACGTCAAAAAGGTCCAATGTATTCAGAGTGGGAGTTTTGCGCTGGTTTTGCGTGCGAAGTTTTTTAGAGCATGTATTTAAAAAAACGGCGCGAAATGGCAGTAGAGCTCTCTGTGACACGGGCACTGCGTTGCTCTGTGGTATAGTGGCTCGGCCCGCGCTTGTCAAGAACAACAAGTGAGATGATTGCTTCGTTATCAGTTTCGATAAAGTGCATGTGTTTGTTAAGTGCGTTAAAAAAGTGCTCCATCGGTGATTCTTCTCCAAGGTAGGACCGATAAATTACATTTTCTCCTTGTTCGTATCCCATACCTGCCAAGTTGTCATGGGCTGTTTTCTAACCTCCCTTTCTCTGCGTCGCTCGCAGTGGTTTGCGGGAAAATATGTTATTTCACAGTTTATTTTCATCCTGAAAACTTGATATATTACTCTGTCATAAACATTTTGTTGGTCTTTTGATGTGGCTTCAAAGGCAAACCTGAGCAGTGCCTTTGTTTGCCCCACGAAGAGATCTGACTTGTCCCGTAACCTCAACGTAGTTTCATTCGGATATTGACAAATGTATCGGAAGAATGTATCAAGCGTTTCAAACCATGGTAGATTTCCAAACAACCCTCGTAACTTTTAACGACGGTTATCATATTGGCGTACATAAGAAGAGAGTTGGAGCTGCAGTAGCAAGACTTCCCACTCCGTTTGCGTAGGGGCGAAGAGGCGTGCGCTTGTAAACACTGAAATTTAGAGGGGGCCCTCAACCTCTTGTCTTTCTCCTTCCGTCGACAAGAGCCATCCAGCGCAGTAGGTTGATTCTCAACATTCATCTCCATATGTTACATCAGGTTAGTTTAGGTGCCTCATGCCTTGCTTTACTTTTGCTCCGCGCTCGGTTGTGGCCAAGCCTGATGCCCTTTACTTCTCGTTGGCAGGCCGCTGCCGCCGTTTGCATGATGCACCTGTGTGCATGATGCACCTGTTTGCATGTAATGAAGTAGCGGGTACAGTTAACAGGCACTCAAGCCCACTTCACACTCCTTTTACCATACTCCTTTCGACTCCAACATCATCGTTCTTTTACGTTAGCGGTCTTGTGGAAGGCTACATCAAGTGCTCTAGAGTATAGTGGGTTGCCTATCCTGCACAGGCAGTGTTAACCAAAGCGATATCAGCTTCCTTGTAGTCAGAAATGTCGCAAACGTAACCGAACTCCCTTTTGATGACTGCGGTTTAAAATCTTAATCCTGGATCATGTTATTACGTTTAGTGCGGATATTATTTTTAAAATGTTCATCCTGGAAGATTTTGAAGTTCCGACCCGAAAGCTTGCAGAGTTTATTCGGCGGAAATCGCAGATTTCATTTCGTATTATCGGGGCGTTTAATCATTTTGTGAAGGAACTGACAACGTTTTCAATCACCTTTAGTATCTCTCAATAAACTTATATCGTAATTACGTGAAAATTCGGATGAAAAATTTCCGGCAAAAAAATAAAAAAACGCAAGGGGTACCCCTACCTTTTTTTCAAATTTTCGCCGTTTTTTTTTATTTGAATTCCCGGGTTTTTGTGATTTAAATTTATCGAGAAATACTAAAAGTGATCAAAAACAATGCCGGTTGCTTCATAAATTGGTTGAACGCCCTAAACGTGCGAATGAAAAATGCGATTTTCGCTGAATGAGCTGAGCAAGCATTAGGGTTCGAACTCTGTCATCTTCCGGGATGAACATTCTAAATCACATACGCACTAAACAGCTATCTAGAAAGATATGATACTGGTTTGATATCAAACGACAGGGCTCAGAGAGAGGTGCCGCTTGATGGAGCCAAGGTCAGAGTTTGGGATTCTGCAGTCATGCTATACATATCTTATCGAGAAATTGAAACTGAATCATTTGAACATATAGGAAATATTTTTGGTCATGGGAACAAAAATCTGAGAAAAAGTTTTTTTTTGTCTGTTTTTTTTTAGGTGACTCATTGTGGGGGGCATTCGATAGCGCCAAAGACCGCAAGCGCCAACGCCGCAAGCGCCAGTCCGTAACCGCCAAACGAGAAAATTCGCAAACGCCAAAGTTCGTATAGGTTAGGTCAAGTTAGGTTAGGTTAAGTTAGGTTAGGTTTAGTTAGGTTAAGTTAAGTTAGGTCAGGTAAGGTTAGAATTGCGGTTAAGACCTTTGGCGTTTGCGACTTTTCTCGTTTGGCGGTTACGGATTGGCGCTTGCGGCGTTGGCGCTTGTGGTTTTTGGCGCTTATGACAGCTACCCACTCATTGTTAGGCAGAAATGATGAAAAGTCATGGCTTAGCCAAAATTTCGAAATTCGGGTAATTCGATGGGGCAACTCCGGGCGGATTGTGTCCCTATTAGCACCTCGGCGTCGCGGCTATTTGTCGCGCGGATTGTCAAGTGCTAATGGACTCGAAGCGGAGTGTTTGCACGTGGATTGCCGTAATATCAGGGCCCACTGGATGCATACCTACCGGTTTCGCCTTCGCGAACCAATCATCAAAATCTCTTGACGGTGAAAAATCGTAGATTGATGTCGATTGGCTGAGCCCGGCCAAACGTGCAGGCCCCGCCCCTCGTGCTTAACAACTAGGTTAAGCCATGGAATCGGCGTGAAATTGAACCTATAACGTACTGTACAACTTCGTATCTTTTGACACTGTCCGTCAACGGCAGTTACTGCCGCCAAGAATCAAGCGGCATTAGGCTTGAAATGAGACCGGTGGTGTGATCGGAACCTAACTCTTCGTTTTGCGAAAAATTTCTCATTGGAGGAAAAAAATGCTACCTTTAAAATGTAGAGTGTACTACTTTTGCAATATTCCGATGGGAAGTGCCTCATAGGTCATCGGACCAGTAAGAGACGAAAGACACCTCTGTTTACAGGCACGAACTTATTGCTGTAGTTGCCGAAAGGTCAAGCTAAGAAAGAAACTCTTGTACTGTAATAGCTATGTTTAACCTGCACGCAAATAATACAGGAAGTTACAACTTGTACCGTTTCATCCAGAATACGCGAGCTCTTTATTTTCGTATCATAAAGTTCTCCTTATTTTCCCAGGAGACTCCCAGTTAATTTTTCCTGCGAAATACTGTATTCTATCCCCTGGTCTTTATGTTTCATTGGCAATGCTCATTTATAGGATAGGTAAAGTTGCAGCTTAAGGTTTCTGAACGAGGTTAGGACTCACAATCCGTTATTTTCTACCCACAATAAAATTCACCTCAGTATATTTGAACCAGAACTACTACAGTACTTGGAAAAAAAATCAATGTTTTACTCAATCCTTTTTCTTACAGAATCCAGCCAAAAATCTGGCCATGTTTGCCAACATTATGTAAATTAGCTGGGTGTGATTAAGTCTCGCAAAGAACTTCCCTAAAAAGACAATTGCTACGGTCATCTGCAAAAATATTCAAATTCACACGAAAATTGGATGTAAATGACTTGCAGCGGTGAGAAAAAGGAAGATCAAGGAAGACGATTTCTTAAAGTTTTTGCCGGAAATCGTGTGAAATCATCGCTGCTTTTTAATGTCAGGATTTGTTTTACATATTTTTTTGTTTTTTGAGCCTTCATAGTCTAGGAAAATTTTGAGATTTCCCTTTTTTAAAAAAAAGGAAAAAAAAACTGCTTTACTAAAAATATTAATTTTTAGGTATATTACTAAAATTTTAACATTATGCCTCGGCTAAAGTTAAACAAGAAGACCTCATTTGGTGGACCTCCACCACCAGTCGTAGAGAAAGTACGAAAAACTCGCTGGTTTGAAGACGAACCGCTAAAACTTGTATTTTTTTTTTTTTTTTTTTTTTTTTTTTTGGGGGGGGTTGGGGGTTTGTTT
>Ga0058701_10004040_pt1 | contig 11808 bp, 5 predicted proteins | sample AgamicOrMae_FD_97039 | JGI IMG/M metagenome (GOLD analysis project Ga0058701, IMG submission 97039) | Agave microbial communities from Guanajuato, Mexico - Or.Ma.e | ecosystem: Host-associated > Plants > Phyllosphere > Phylloplane/Leaf | place: Guanajuato, Mexico | collected 2012-06-04 | reverse complement strand
GTAAAAAATATCTTCTTTGGTCATTAAAATAAAACGGGTACGTACCTGCAAGGGTAGCCTACATGCGTGTTTTGGTTAGTTTTCAAAAAACACAACATGGCCATAGCGCCAAAGGAATGCGCTGGAATATTTGTTGATGTTGGCATGAGAAAACGGTCTCCTTCTAATATCGGTATCAATATAATATACCTATCCTAAACATGAAATAAAATACGATTTATGCGTGTTTTAGGTTCTTACCCTGGACTGTTCCCTTCTTACCCTACTCTAAGATTACCCAAACCACCTACTTTATCTTAACCCACTACCGCCCGGCGATGCCGTTTGGAAACAGAAAATTTTACTCTCTTAAGTTCAGTATTGTCACAATTTTAAAAATATCACCTCTCTGGAAACTCGAAATTCAATAACTTAGGTATTTTTCAAAGCTTAAAATTGCGTATTTTTATGGAGGAAGTCCTTCCAATATCTCTTAACCCATTCCAGCGTTGCCGTTCGGGAACAGAAAAAAAATATTTTAGAGGATCTTTCTAGTTCAGTATTGTCAAAATAAAAAAAAATATCACCCTTCTGGAAACGTGAAATTTCATAATTTCGGCATTTCCCAAAACTTAAAACTGCGTAATTCAAAGGGGAAATTCCTTCCAATTGCTCTGAATCAAAATTTCACTCTAAATACTTTGGGCTGTTATGGGTGAAACTAAATTTCACTCCATATACTTTGGACTGTTAATTACGCCGATAATTTTGTTCTTAAACATGATACATATTAGGCTAGTTCCCTGTTTACTGCTTGTTTCGTAGGAAATAGATAATTTGGCAGTGTCCTCCGTAGCCACAATCAGGGATCGGCCTGCGGCTAATTACTTTCCTTAAGATCGTCCATCATCCCCAGAGCGGCCTTGGGCGCGCTACGCTACCTTCGTCGGCCACCTGTAGTGCTAAGCCCACCGCACCCCAGGCTTTCAAGGTAGGGCCCCACCACCGCACGTTTCTCTTGATGCGCGATAAATATTACATTTTGCGAATCGGCCGGGTTCGCGGAATCGGTCTGTGGGGTCTGATGTGGATTCGGGAAACACCGTTGCAGTTTAATTCAGATAAATTGTGGAGGCCACGAGCAGTTTGTGTTTCTTCCAATATCACCGGAAAAGTATTTTAAACTCGTCTTTACTATAAAAAGTCCTCCGTCTATTTAAAATTAAAACTCAATCTTTCCGAAAAATAACAGAAGATTGAAAGTTCTTGTTTTTTTTTCGTTTTTTTTGAGTTGTATGGAATATCTTTACATAATTAAACTAAAAAAAACAACAAAAAACTTGATATTTAAAGTTTTGAAAATTTTAGGTTTAAAAGTAACTACTTGTATGGAATGCAAATGGATTGAACTTTGAGAAAAGGGTTAGAAAAGGGCATTCTAAATGTGCTGACAGCGTTGCATAGATATTCTTCCGATGGCCATAGGCCAAATAAGTGGTATCTGTGAGAATTAGCCTCTAGAATCTCAATATGTCCTGAATTTACATTTAAATGCGTCCCCATCAGTTGGGGAAAAAAAAATTAAAAAAAATTGGACAGCAAAGATTTTTGATATTCGAAAAGATAAACTCTCGGAGAAAGATTTCTGCTGAAATGGCTGATTATGGAGATAAACTTTCACTTAAGGCTTCCCATATCGATCCATTCACATGGGATCAACATTTAGACGAAAATGATGATTAAAAGACGTTTCTTGATCAGAGTAGTGCCCTTGAGCATCGGCGAGATAGAGCCTCTCTCATTGCGTCTCCTCGGTGAGAGAGTATTCCTAACTCCCCAAGGAAAATATTATTAAGGCTGTCCTCATCTTAAATTGATAGAGGCTGAACTTTGAGGGAAAAGCTACTGAGGAGTCAAGAAAAGAAAGGAATCAGCACATTTCTTAAAGAACGGTCTCCTATCCATGATGGCTGAGTCATGCCGGAATCATAATTTGCACCTTCATAAAATTAAGGCAGGCATTATGAGCTTTAACCCTAATTGGAATTAATGTTTTACTTACTTGAAAAACAGCACTTTTCTCTTCTGATAGCATAAAAAGCTAATAGGACCAGTAAGAGTACGAGCAGCAAACCCCCTGATGCAACGGACAGCATCGTTGTCATGGACACTGGCTCTGAAACAAAGAACAAATTTGATGAGTGGCGAAAACGAGGGCAAGTCACTGAAGTTGCAGGAAATTAATTTTTAGTTTTCTGTAGTTGAAAACGGCGAAGAAACGTAATTTTCCCTTTGGCGAAAGTCTCTTTAGCAATTTTCCAAACAGTCGTCCGATTCTCTCGTGAAGCAAAATTTAGAAAACAAAGTATGCAACAAAATCAGTTTTGCACTAAGAGCAACTTGTGTAGTCGATCGTCATATCTCGAAAGAGACTCGGCGTGGAACTAATCCACATTCTCTCACCACATTAAAATGAAATGCATATAATTTTATTCTGATGTTTACAGTGATTATACAAGAAAAGGTTTTTTTAAATGATGCTTGTGAAAGGGAAAAAAAGGCATGGATATTACTGCTGTTTAGTGGATAACTTCGGGATAACTAAGGATTTTACTCAGTAGATCCCAAGACGAGAGGAGTTGAACGATTTTTGTAACACAAGACGAAGTAATACGACACGATAGAGATGCGACACCTTGACACGTGACTCCTGGCCGCAAGCCAATCAGGAGGAATCCTCATCTCTCAAACCTCCTAGAAGCGCAGTCAGGTGGAAGTTGGTGACGACTGTGTGCTTAGTGCAATCTCTCTACAAACAGAGTACAAACTGTCGTCCCCGGAGAGAAAAGGGACTGCGGCAACTTTTGAATAGACCCCTTTTCCAAGTTCCAATTTCAGCGGCCAGCTGTTCATTTTTGGGGTTCGTCCCAAACTTTACCTAACAGAAGCAGACTTGGCAGATTATGCTGTTGCTGTCTGAAGAGGAAAAAACTAATCCGTTACACATGTTCGGAGGAAAGTCAAAGCGGTTTTCAAGAACATCCGGGCGACGTGTGACGAGGCATGTCACTGCCAACAAAGTTGGAAATAATTTGCGCATTTGCTAGCTGAGAGCGGGGCACACTGATGTCACTCCTCTTCAGTCGGCTGAAGACTCAACAGTTTTGCATAATACACACGCAAGTACCGTTTTCGTCCGCTCGACGCAAGGGAGCCGCAAGGGCTCATCTAATTGCGCTGGAAACAGTCAACCACCCAAAACTTATCCATAAGTCAGCGCACTGTCTCCCTCAACTTGCGCAGTTTAAGCGGTAACAATTGACGTCATTATTGAAATTACTTTGTCCTCAAGCGTTGTATCAAACAAATTCCTCTGTTAACCTCGACTTTGTCATGCAAGGATTCTGCATCAAAATAATCTTGCTAAAAGAGAAGCGCACACAACGAGGCGTTTCCTAAAATAGTCTGTCCCCTGATCGTATTTTGTTAAGAATGACTTCAAAAGACAAACAGTTCTCAACAACTAATTTTTTGCCGGAAAAAAATCGTTCTTTTTCTTTTTTAAAGGTAAGGAGCGTCTTAATGTACTCTCTTTTTGTAATTTACAACGATAACCAGTAAACTGACCAAACTTCATGGATAATATGACGGGGCTATGTCCCTTAGTGGATGATGATAGCGTAACCTGATCGATCAATCAACTTCGACGAGTATTCAAAGTAAATTGTCTCGTAAAAAAACAACTGTAAAAGGCTTGTGTAAATTCTTTATCTCTGCTTGGCCAAAGGCACGAAAAATCACCGATTATTCATATTTAAGATGAAGAGGTGTACTGCCACATGAAACTGGCGATTGTTTCTTGCAAGAAAATGTCTCTTGAGGAGCATTTTTGCAGTACCAGCACCCACACGACAATGACAAACTTTTCTTGCATTCCGCATTAACGTTATGAACTTGCTTTGTATCAGCTTGCTAGGAGGGTTTTCAAGAAAGAGCTTTGCTTGCCCGTTTTGACATGCATCAAGCTGGTGGGCATTTTGGGGCAAAGCAGACAGACCCTTTCAGCAGGGCGACAAACGGGCCATTGTTACCGTGTATTTCCCTACGGACCCCCCGCAAGGGCAACTTCTTTCTAACGCGGGCGGCCACTGTTTCTCCATCCCACTTATCCATTCATCCTTCTTTATCTACTTTCGCTTACGTCAGCTCTCCACACTTTTCCTCTGAGCTCCACGCGCTGTCTCTCTTTCCCACCGACGCGCTGAGCCGAGCCGCCGAACCTATTCACCCCTAATTCCGTTTCTTCTTTCTAATTCTTTATTCAACAGAAATCCTCGTCCAAGTTCCTTCGCTGACAAAAAGTTGCTTGAACCGGTAATGTTCACTTCCTTTGCCCTAAATACTACTTTGCTGTTGTCCCATTGGTCATAATGCTTCAACTGACGGCAACGACTTGGGATATTAAGTTCGAAATTTCTATGCTTCGGCTTTGTAGAAAGACTTTGTTGTACTTTACGCTATAGCAGCGCGAAGTTTCTGCACAATTGCAATACAGGTGTTGCCGTGTTGGGTGTAGCCTATGAGGTTTGCTGTGCGATTCACTATACTCGCATGAACACCGAGCCCACTCTTTGGAGTCGCCTGAACACAGAAGTGTTGCAGGGAAGGGGTGCGAGTCATTTGCCTACGAAAGTGCAGTACATACACCAAAGCACGATGACGAGACTTGTGATAGCAGTAATGCTATCTTTTTAAGGAGATATGTAGAGCAATGGTAGAAGGATATAAATCATAATGAATCAAGGTAAAAAATATACATTGCTGGAGGCAACTTTAGGGCAGTTAACTGACTGACGTCGTCTAGAGAGAGGGTTGTAAAAATATTAACCACAATATCACTCAGGATAAACTTACAAATTAGTTGGTGCTTTGAAAATTAATATTTATATTATTTGAAACTACAAACTTTTAGGTGTCCATTATGCGTGGTTTGTTCATGCTCGGTAATGCATCACAGCAACTTATGCAGTAGGACCTTATTTCAGAGAAGTTTGAACGGACCACAGTGACATTGGACTAGAACTTTACGGACAAGTATCATTTAGGGTACGTGATACAAAATACCAAGTCAACCCGCGAAACTCCGACTTGAGGCAAGCAACATACACTGATAGAATAAATGTTGTCTGTGCCATGCGCGATTTTACGAGAGCAACTGTGAAAGCCGCTCTTTCTTCTTGGAATCAAGGAATTTGCCATTCGTGACTTCCTTTATTCAGTAAGCTGCCTTAACGAAGATTATGCTGTTTAATTATTTACATAAACCGATCAATTGTGAGGATTTCACGTGCATTACAGGCTTTTCTGCAGATACTAAGAGACAGCCAACTCATGTATCGGCTACGCACACGGAAAAAAAAACAGGTGGTAGCAGTGGCAGATAAGGCATTCATTAATATATTTAGTATACTAGTCATTTTAACTGATATTGATAACATTTTAGCAGAATCCGCTAAAATGTTACCTGTAGAAGATTACCAAGAGCTTTTAATGTCGCTAATTGCACAGTCAAAGAAACAAGGCGCTTTTTGAACCAAAAACTAGGTAACATTAGTAATGACCGCAAAAAGTAGTTGAAGCACCTGCAATGCTCTGTGCTTATATCAATCTGAGCGTCAGTTGCCACAGCTAACCAACTACTCCTTCCGTGTAGGAGAACAAACTCGCGTTACAAAATTACCCCTGATTTGAGAATCCATATGGCATATCCATACTTAAATTTCTAAAAATTCACGGATATCAACATGGATATCCATGATTTTTGGATGTCAATCTTCAAGTATCCATACAAGTGAGGATATCCACATTGACGTCCAAGCAGGGATATCCATGCAGGGGCATTCTGCAATGGATATCCATGAACAATAAATATCCATAAACGGATATCCACATTATACGGATATCAATCCTCAATCATCCATGCTTTAATGGATATACATTTGGATATCCATGGATTCTTATGGACATCCATGCGCTGACTTGTCATGGATTCTCGATCCAGAGACAATAGTAATGGCGTTGGGGTAGCGAGAATGTAAGTTGATATTCAAATCTGAGGGCTGCACATTATGAACTCCACAAATGAGATTGCTACATGAAGCGGATCCCGTCCTCCCACAGACTGATCACGTAACGTGGAGTTTTTATACTAATTTTTAGCATGGATAAATATCTCCCCTCTTAGGTACAACACTTTTACATTTAATTTGAAGGTTGGCAATGGTGTCTAGTTCCACGAATAAGCGACAGCAAGGCAACGAATGAAAAACGTGGGTGTGCCGTTGGGCCGAATCGCTAATTAACTGCCCCAACGACGATAAAAACTGGGGTCTTTTACATGGGCTACAACCCATTTACCCACAAAAATTGATAGCCCAATGGGATAATCATTGTCTCGCATTGGCCAACACTCTGAGAGGATATTCGGCCTTTCCTTTTAGATTTTAAGATTACCGTTTTGCACCGTTTCAACGTTTCATTACGTAATAAAGTATAACGGTGTCCAATCGTTAATAATAAGCGCAATATCGGTTAATTTCTGTGTTTCGTCTAACTGTCGCCCTGGTCAGCATTCTTCTTATTGGCAAGGTTAAATTCGGTTGGGTGTCCCTTACTCAACTGTCACTCCGCTAGGCTTGAAACGGAAGAGGAATTGAAAAAGAAGTGGGAATTCCCCAAAAGCTGCATTGGGACCACTGCTCGTGTAAATAATAACTAGCTTTATTTCATTATTCCACCTTAAAATTTGCATTGTGTAAGCCTCTACCGCGAACTTCATTCTAGAAACTATCACCAGGCAACGGTGCTGAAACTGTAAGCATTCCCTCTAAATCCGACTTTCGTCGGTGTAACGCCATTAATTATTAATTATCGTCGGTATAAACATAAAGCAGCTGCCGAGTTTAAGAGGGGCTTCCAACAAATAACGATCATAGAGTCCCGTGTTAAATGCGGTCTACTCTCAGTAACTGGGTTGATAGTTTGGGCTGTCGACCAGCTCCTTCCATTTACACGTTCTTACAACCAAGAATTACTACAGTTAAGGCGGTTACAAACTCTGAATTCCTTCTTTGGAGGTTTACATTAGTGGGAAAGCGGTGCTTCCATGTTGCTTTTGATGAGCTGTAAGAACTAAAACCAACAGACAGAATGGTCCTACTTAGCACTCTCCGAAGGCCTCGACCAAGTCCTCTCCACACAGAAAACTTGTCTCCCATTTCTTCTTGGCAACCCTGTATGAACCCAGACGTTTGTTAAAAAAAAGTTTTACAATGTCAGTAAATTATAAATATCCTAACGTGACGTTTCGTTATGATGTTGCGGCTCAAATCGATCGTTCAAGAATGATCTTTTAAGAAAAATCTAGGATCATTTCTAGTTTGATTTTCTCCGGGATATTCTCTGCGATTTTTTTATACTTCATTGTTGATGATCTTACGTAGCTGCGAAAATCTCATGACATTCTGCAAATATTTATCATTTCCGTTAGCTTGAGCTTGTTAAGCATTTATGACCGCCTTGTCAAAGATACATGTCGTTACTAAATAAAATAAGAAAATTTGTAAGCATTTGAGCAATGCCATACATAAAAACAGGATAGAGCAAGATAATATGCGCACCTCATTACAGTCATTAAACAGCAGGTCTCTCACATTCGCAAGGGTGTTTCCAACGACTGAGGAGAATGCCCATGATTCAGTTTCAAACACGTTTTCCCATCACTACACATAAATTCTTTGGAAAACCCTTAAAGATAACTGAAATTCTTTTTGCTCGCCTCGTAGGTTGAAAAGCTGAAGTCTCGGCGACAAAACAAACACAAAATTCCCATACATCATACAAGACACCACAATAATATTTGCGACGGTCCTTTCCCCCTTCTCTTCTCAATTTTTTCTGTTTTGTTATATTTGTGGCACTATTATTTCTTATTTCCTTCATCCGTATTTCCGCGTTTTCACGCCAACGTCTGCTTCTTCTTTTCTGTTTTGGAGAAAAACAGCTTTGGCAATCCTCCTTAGTTCAGACCGAGGAGCAGCACCACATAAATCAGAGAAGAGTGAAATCAACGGTTTAAAACCCCTTTAAGTCCGTCTACTCTCGAAACAATTCATCTCGACTATTTCCAAATATCATCATTTAATAATGGCTAATAAGTGAACGATCAAAGACTGTAGTTTACTTGAAAACTATTTTATACAGTTTATTATTACAACAGTTTATTTCCGGGCTACAAGAACATTCTTCCTATATTCTTTACCATCTTTAAATATCCTCGGCGTAAAATTAAATCCGTAGTAAACTTACAAGGCTTTCATACGCCAGGGATTTCATCACTTGTTGTTAAAACTGCTAGTTAAAGAAAATTTGTCAAATATCGACGACTTCTACGAGCAAGAAGGTAAAAGTACACACTGAAAAGTATAATAGCCGCACAATGCAACGGGGTTTCGATTTTCGATTGAATATTTGCAGCTTTCAGTGTTTCACGCAATAAAATAAACGAGCGTGTGTAAAAGGTGAGGAAGCAGGTGTGCAGATTATTGCGGCCGATTAACTACGCGCTAAGTAAACTTGGTGACCTGTTTACTTTCATCAACGCGCCCACTTTTTTGGAACGAGAGAAGAAAAGAAATTAAAACACATCAATGCACACAAACGCATTGTTTATAACAACTTGTGTGCTTAGCTACGGCCACAGTTGCAAAACAAAACAATGTAAGACAAGCACGCAGAAAACCTTTACGAGGATACTAAAAGATATATCTGGCATAATCTATGACAAAAAAGCAATCGTTTAGGCATTTCTCAAACAAATGAGATGTTACTGTCAAATTTTCCATGTGGATGCAAACATTTTAGAGCGGATCTACGTGAAACACCTCTACAGGTGAATTGAATTTTCTCGTCGAGTTTTAATTGCAGATTAAGTGTGTAGAAATGTAAGCTCCCGCCTGCGATAATGAAATCATAAGTATTTAGAGAGATTTATTTGCCTTGAGGGGGTGGTTGTGCGTACGCTCGCCGGATAACATCAGAGCGGAGAGCTTGTAAAATATGGCTGCGTTCTTACGGTGTTTGTCGTTAAATTATGCAACTTTCCGACTGTAACGCTGCACTAACGAAGAAAGACTTATCAAGGACAGTATATAACCTGCACAAGATAGAGCTACATTTTAAGAAAAGGTAAAGAAGTAACACGGAATAAGGAAGGGGAAGATGCCGAGGAAGTGGAGTGCTAGTGAGATTCTGAAAGTTCGCCATAAGATGAGTACTTTTTGCTATACAACTCTACCATTTTTTCTATCAATACCAATTTAAAAAAAAAACAATCATCACTGATATTTTTGTATAAAAAGAGCAACATAAAGGAATGCAACTATCACGTATTCCACAGGCCTTCTCAACGGAATGTTCCCCGGTAGGTAGAGATCTACCTTAGCTGTCCTAACACGTAAAGCAGGGGATCCATAAATAACGAGTCACAGAAGCAGTGATTCGAAAGATTTAATGCAATGGTTGGGAACGAACTACCCTTGCAAATAGTGCCTTTAAGGAAAAGAAAAGAATGTGCAATGATAGCAAAGTACGTTGCGAAGCTACTAAGTTCATATAAACCCGTAGTTGGCTGCAAAAATAGCAGTTAATTCTATTCAAAAACTAATTACGATTGAAATTGGGGAGAAGTGATGGCAAATCATCATGATTAATGATGAATTAGATGATCAAAAATAGATATATTGTTGGTATCTTGCACCTCGTTTCGCGTAAGCTGCGCACTCGGTTGTCACCATGCCTGATACCTCTTAGTTCGAAAAATTACCAGCATCAGGGTAGCAACGATGAATTAGGTTAAGTTAGCTTAATAGTCGCATTACATTTTGCTCCGCTCGGCATGGCGGCGACAGGTAAAGCACGGTAAGATATTAAACATTCATTTTTCCAGTTTAAAGAGCGCAATCAAAGAAACGAAGGAAAGGTTTTAATTACTCTGGAGGACCCCTTTCCACTTCCATTACTTTGAATCCGCTAAACGGCTTTCAAGACGCAAAACTGAAATCAACGGTCTCCTTAGAGATGCAAACTCATAGGGAATCTCTGACCTCAAACTTAGCGTTTTGGTAATGAAATGATAGACGTTTACAGGTGCAAAGCATGTAATTGAGGAGATAAATGGCTGACGGCGGCAAAATATACCGGTTTTCAACCATGGCAATGAATGTTGTCATTAGTGATGATGCCCACGACCGAAAGGAAAGTAAAAAGAATACCATGTCGTTTGTTTTGAATCTAGACCATTGCTACTGACAAAGATCGAAAATCAAAAACAATCTGCTTTCAACCATCCATGCCCTCGACTGTACCTCTTCAGTTCCAGCTACAGCACATGCTCTCACCAAGGTCTCGAACTGTTACCACCCAACTAATAGAATACAGCATATTTGGGGTTTGAAACGTTCTGCACGTAAGAACGAATTCTGCAAAGACCTGATTCTCATCAGCTGATTTTTAGGAGCGGAAATTGTACAATTAAGGTATACCTATTTTGCAACCGTGAAATTCGTACCATGAATATTTCGTGTGCAGCGTTGCATTGCAGCAAAACATATACCCATAGCCTACGCATCAAAACACGGCTATTGGTTCTTCTTCGATATCACGCAAATATGACATACCGGTATTCCTTTTAGCATTCAAGATTTTCAAGATATGCAGAAGCTCTGCTTTGTTAAGTTCCAAACACTATAGCGTTTGGCAGGCTGGTTTCATATCTGAAGAAGTCCTTGAACCGTCGACCCATCATCAATGGTCGAACCACAATTTTTCAATTTCCCAAACCTGTAGACAACAAACTAGCCTCCGATACGATTGTTTTGCAAAGGGCAAATTGACCGAATAAAAGTACGGGTTTTGGCTGGCAACAACGTGACAGTGGTGGGTTTGTGTTACGCTTCATAAAGTCCTCCAGTGCACCAATTACTTTGTGAGTAAAATTGCGTCCTCCCGCATGAATATTCGGCTATTGCGAACATAATTCCTTTACGTAATTGCTTAAATGGTATTGTTGCAAGCGAACTCTTCTGATTTTTGTTGAAACCTGCTCCAATAAAAAGCAACGGGCCATCTCACTCCGATGCGTGGTCTGCGAGGACTGAGGACTTTCAACAAAACAAACCGTTGTAATCTTAGTTGGTCTGACCTACTCTTCCTGCCTGCATTGCATTTAGCCTGCTTGGAGTTGAAGGACCAGTTTAGTTTGAGCAATAACTGAGTTTGTGTTAACATATTTTAAAAATGCAAACAGTGTCAACATGGTAACGTAAAATAACCAAAAAAATGTTATTGCTTTCAACAGGTGCCTTAAAACAGTCGCAAACAGGTGAGACAAGATGGCATCAGTATGTTTCGATTAAAATCCCCCTGTCTGCATAAACTAAGCATTCAAATGAATTTGTCCATAGATGTACCTACGATCATAGAGAGGGGGGACCTCTTCCATCACAACCACCTACACACCGGTGTCTAGCGGTTGCCTACCTTCGCTTAATATGAGGCGGGTGATTGGCTGATGCCGAGCCAAGGTAGGCAACCGCAACACCTCCGTGTATATGCGGTTGCATAGAGGACGGGTGCTGTTTTCCATAATGGCGCCGGTAGGTAAAAGTCTTTATTATTTCTCGCGTATACAATAACCATAGAAAGGTCAACGTCTTTTAAATTCACACACTATAACTTGTTGCGTCTGAAATGATGTTTTTTTTTTTTTTT
>Ga0058701_10004038_pt1 | contig 11815 bp, 7 predicted proteins | sample AgamicOrMae_FD_97039 | JGI IMG/M metagenome (GOLD analysis project Ga0058701, IMG submission 97039) | Agave microbial communities from Guanajuato, Mexico - Or.Ma.e | ecosystem: Host-associated > Plants > Phyllosphere > Phylloplane/Leaf | place: Guanajuato, Mexico | collected 2012-06-04 | reverse complement strand
TGGAAAAATCCTTTCGATTTCTCTTAAGCTAAATTTCACTCCAAATACTTTGGGCTGTTATGGGTTAAAGTATCTTTTGAAATGAGCCGGAAATATCAATGTCCATAAACCCTTCAAGCTACTTACAGGAGATACCTTGTTTTTACTTTTTAAAGCCAAATTTCTGGTAATCGGATTAGGCCTCATTTTATGGAAGGATTCTGTTCGAAATGAACGTGTGATGAACAACAACTCTTGTAGATCTTTTCAGTACATCTTTGATTCAATCGTTATTGACTGATCTTTATGAGAGGCGTTGCAGTCTTGTATTTTTTTGGTTTTGTCACACCAAACTTGTGAATATTCGTGAATGCCCTGTCCCGTCCTCTGATCTCGACCATGTCTTGTTGTAGCTACCAGTTTATGTCAAGGTAAGTAAACGCGTTGCATTGGATATTCCCTTCCTGATAGCTTATCAAATACGATTTTGGACCCCTGATTCCTGTAAGTGTTAGCTTTACATTAAAGACTTGACACTTTAAAGCGCTAATTATTTTCCCCGCTTCAAATCCCACCGCACCGCTGACTTAAAGGTAGAGTTAAAATCGCAGTTCAGTATTTTACATCACTGCATTTTTAACTGATCTTGACTTTACGTTACACCTTCGTGGCGACTCCAACCCACGCATTCAGTAGACATGAGGGTTATTTAGATTCGGAACAATGCGTTTTGATAAACATCGACTGAATTAGTGCTCTTTTCAATTCTTAAGCCTCTTTTGTTTTCTCTATTGGAATTCAATTTATATCGATCAATCGATCCCAATTGTTTTAAGAGTAATTGAGTATTTTACTGAAATCGGTCCGGCTGTATATGTAATAGAATATAATGGGTGAGGGCTATGATTCAAATGTTTTTTTACTGTGAGACGCACCATCAGTTCAACTTTTCGAAGAAAGGGGTATCCCTTAATCGTGCTGTTCTTTCACGTGCCTCGTAACATACTCCCGTCTCTTTACGATTTCTGTAACTAACTCTCTCCAAACATCGTGATTTTTTTCCTCAAAATTTTTCTTCACTTAACTATGTTTTTTCGTTTGAAAGAAAGTGAATCGTGGAGACCAAAGACAGTAATACCTTAGAAAATTGTTATTCGCAACATCGCAGTTTTTTTAATTATTTTTCACTGAAGTGACGCTATATTTTCTGTAAGATTTGCCGCTACTTCGCATAGCGAACTTAAGTAATATTAGCTTATGATTACCGTTACTGCCGTTTAGAGGGCTATCGTCGGGAGCCCTCTAAAGGAAAAAGGAAGTCTTCAAAAATCTGTATGCGATAAGTGTAGTCGATTTTATCGCGATTGAGACGCTGAACAACGCCGTGAATCATATCTTTTAATTTAAAACGTGCGTTACTTTTGTTTCAGGAGACAACCTCGGTTGTTTCGGAGCGAGTAAGAAGAAGAAGGAGGCCGGTGCGGAGAACAGCGCTCCGGGCGGCGCGCAGAAGGAAGCCGGCAGCAGCAGACGGCTCACGCCGCGGACGGAGCCCGTCAAGGGAATGGAGCTGCTCTGGCAGCCGGAGGTAAGCGCTTTCATTACTTCCTCACCCATATTTTTACCTCTGTCTTAAAAATTTCAACCATGGGATGTAGAGATGGTTCCTCGACAATGAAACTAAAAGTATCGCCTAATTTCACTCTACTATACCCGAGGGGCCACTTACTCTTTTGGGGCTTGTTCACCGGATTCCAGGATTGCAGCAATTTTAGGTCGGAATCCAAGGAATTCAGGTCGGCTTTCATGGAATTTCAAGGATTTTATGGGTTTTAGGTCGGATTTCAGAGATTTAAAGGATTTTAATGTGGACTTCAGCGATTCCAGCGATTTTAAGGATTTTAAGGACATAAAGTGTTGTAAGGGTTTTAGGCCGGATTTCAAGACATTCATATCGGATTTCATTGATTTGAGCGATTTTTAGTCTGGCTTCGTGGATTTTAGGGATTTCGGGTCGGATTTTAAGGTTGTTAGGTCATATTCAAGAGATTTCACGTCGGATTTCAGAGATTTTACGCCGGATTTAAGAAATTTCAGATCGGTTTTCAAGAATTACAGGAATTTAGGGACTACAGGGATTAAAGGGATTTCAGGACATTTGTTCACCGGATTTCAGGAGTAGTTCTCCCCTCGTCTAAACCATGCGGACCCTGATCATACTACACTCAATCTATGAAGTTGCTACGTTCCTCGCAGAGGGACTTTTCGTATCGCTGAGCTGCTTTGCCTTGTGTGAATCTGAAGAGGTTTGAATCGTGAGCAAAGTAATGATACGTTGTGTGGTTGCAGGTGGTGACGTCGTACCTAGCTCTTCTGCGGAGCTGCTCGAACCCCGAGACGCTGGAGGCGGCGGCCGGCGCCATCCAGAACCTGGCGGCGTGTTACTGGCAGCCGAGCATCGAGATCCGGGCGGCGGTGCGCAAGGAGAAGGGCCTGCCCATCCTGGTGGAGCTGCTGCGCATGGAGGTGGACCGCGTGGTCTGCGCCGTCGCCACCGCCCTCAGGAACCTCGCCATCGACCCCCGCAACAAGGAGCTTGTCGGTCAGTTCATCAAAGAATCTTTTAAGTGCCTATTTGTGCGAGGACCAGCGAATATGATCGCTGATTCGTGGTCTGCCCTCGCGTAGAATAGACTCTTTACTCTCCATCTTCCCAGATACTCTCCCTCGCTCCATCCTCCAGATTCCATCTTCCATCCATACTCTATTCCATACTCTCCATCCTCGCAGATACTCTCCCTCGCTCCATCCTCCAGATTCCATCTTCCATCCATACTCTATTCCATACTCTCCATCCTCCCAGATACTCTACCTCTCTCCCGATACGTTTAAAATCGACAAAGTGGGCTACAGAAAATGGTTCTAACCTTTTTTACTTTCCTTCAGTCAGATCCAATCGTCGAAATAAAGATCCCATAAAAAAAAAAAATTGACCTAAAAATTTGAAAAAAAAACTAGGGGTAGTACCCCTTGCTTTTTTTTAAAAATGTTGAGCCAAATATTTTTTGTTCAATTTGAACGTTTAATAGTTGGGATTGTTTAGGGGGAACTAGAAATGATGTTTACCGTCGTCGGTTGCTCATTTCGTCGATTTATCGCGTCAAAAAGTGGGATATTAAATGTACGCCTTTTCCTACGACCTCGCGACCAAGAACTGACGCCTCTTCCAGTCCGTCTAAAATCGATAAATTGATCAATAGACATCGGTTTCAATCATTTTTAGTTTCCCTTAATCAGATTCAATCGTCCAAACAAAGATCCCCAACAAAAAATTTCGGATCAAAAATTAAAAAACCCTTGCTTTTTTTCGATTTTTTAGTCAATTTTTTTTGTCGAGTTTTTAACGTTTGGTAGTTGGAATTGTTTTTGGGGAACTAAAAATGCTGTTTACCGTCGTCGGTTGCTCACTTAATCGATTTATCGCCCCAAAAATGGAATATAAAATTTTCCCCCTTCACCCCAATCAACCTCTCCCGAACTCTTGAGTGAAGGTAAAACTTGATTGACAGCTCCGACCTGTGCTGATTTGATTCCGGACGTGTGGATAATTCATCTTTTATCTTATTTCTTGATCTGGAACAATATTTTCCGGGCTCGAAGTTGATTTTTGCGAAACCAAAACTGTTTGATCCTAGATATTTAGTTTTTCAAAGGATTTATTTTTAATACCTTTTCGGGTATTTTGTAGTGTATCTCTTTTTCATTATGAGGATTTAAATCATATAAGAGCGTTGGTTAGGTTGACCGAGCTTGAGTGCCTTTGCGATCGGAGCTAGGGAAAGAAAGGTGGAACCAAAGGGTTGGAAAATTCAAACTCTGGAACTGTGAACTAATTATTTTTTGTCATTTCTAGGTAAATATGCGATCGAAGATCTCGTTCAAAAATTGCCTTCAGGGAATCCTCAACACGATCAAGGCACTTCGGACGACACGATAGCCGCTGTTCTTGCCACGTTGAACGAAGTCATTAAGAGAAACGTAGTCTTTTCAAGGTATGAGAAACAGCTCGCTTTAATGAAGCGTGAGGTAATATCTTGCGAATCGATTAACCAACCGTTGTTGTGTGCAAAGGTCTCTGCTGGAAGAAGGGGGCGTGGAAAGATTAATGAACATTACGCGACACCGCCAAAAATACACCGCGAGAGTACTGAAATTCGCCGGCCAAGTTCTCTTTACAATGTGGCAGCATCAGGAGCTACATCCCGTATATAAGAAACACGGCTGGAAAGAGCATGATTTCGTCACGAAGGTAAAGACTCGCGACTCGACTGATACGGCTGTTGGTGAATTTCAAGGTATAAGCGAATGTGATTTTTTGTGTTCAGACTGTAGCAGCTCGCAACGCGGCTGGCCCGAACTCGCCTAGCAACGCGAATAGCACTTTGAATCGACCGATGGCGAGTCAGGGCGGCACTAGGTACGAGGACCGGACGATGCAGCGGCCGTCGACGGGCGGGGGCGGTGCGGGCGGCCCGGGCGCCGCCGGCGTGCCCCCCCAGGGCGTCAGGGGCCCCGGGCCCTCGGGCTACCAGCGGGTGAGTGATCCTCGATCAGCAAACAACCCTTTTTCGAGAATCATTTTAGTTATTCAGGATTGGGAATGAATGTTTTCTGTTTCAGGAGGACATTCCTATGTCGGATATATCCTATCCTGACGGAGTAGCTCACCAGCCGCCAGTTGGCGGAGTCCGAATTTATCCACCAGCACCGGTAAGCACGATTTAACTCCTTTCCGCTTTTGCTAAATCCCGTGTTCTTGAAAAGGTTGCTGTTGGGGTGTAAAAAGTAATGAGCAGGTTTTGAGGTGGTATGGGACGAGTGAGTAATCGCTGTCATTCCATTTGAAGGCTCAGTTGTCGGATAATATGACTGGCTACATCAAGTGACATTTTTTCAAGCTTTTTTCCCCCCATACCTGGAAAAAGACGTACACTTGCCTTTATAACCTATGCATAGCCATTTTTCGAACGAAGTTCGATCATTGAAATTCTGGAGTAATTTTGGGTTTACTCTTTGGTTACTATGCGCAAGATGCATGCCTCTGAAGAAAAATAGCTTAACATACTGCATCTGAGGGCTTGACTGCACCATATTCTTTTCCTGTATTTATTTGGCTGGCCTTATCGTAAATTGGTACCGAGGTCCGCCCAGTGAGAGGGGCCGAGAAGCAACGCTCAGTTGTGCTTTTAGCCTTAAAACATGTCCTAGCATGCTCGGTTTTCCGTTTATTTCCTCGAAAGGTTGTCGATTCACATTCGAACTCTCAGGGACCCTCCTTAAATCACGTTGGCAGCATTGGCGAACGTGTGAACTCATCTTAAATAGATAGACGCACTTTTTGGTTGGCTTTTGGACCCTCCTTACCCTCACTCCGCTTTCGCTACCCCTTGAACATACCCATTTTAGGAAGATAAATCGAGCAAACATGCATCATAGGTCTATTGCTTTCTTTGGTCATTTCGTGTTACGTTGTGGACTGTTCATTGTGCACAGCTGCCGAGATGACTTAATCACTAATTTAAATCATTTGGAATCAAACCTGTAATGTTTGATCAAATGTGAAATCCGCTGAAGATCTCGGAGAGAGAGGTTTCGTGAAGACTCTGAGATTGAGTCCGTCTGCAATAATCACAACTAGCAACAAAATCATTGCTGACCGAAAAAGTTATACCGTTTTAGGCACTAGAAAGTGCTTTTAAAAGCAGCTGTAAAAAGCATCTGTCCGCGACTGCATTGTCCACCTTTTTCCTCGTCGAGTGCCAACATCTGTTGTGGAGGGACCTTAGCTTGATCTGACAATGCTTTTGAAATTCTCTCCTGCATCCCAACTTCGGTTTCTTGCCCGTTTTTTTTTCATCTATCTTTTTTTAATCTGCAATTTGTTCCAATTACGGTAGCTGTAGGAAGTGAGATATTTTTAGGGACTCGTTTCTAATATTTTGTTACTGATTCGTATCGAAGTACAGTGTCCTTCGCAGGTATTATTTTAATCTCTCCTTTGTCAACCTAACTCATGATATGGTTTAGCGTCAACATTTCGTATTGTTGAAAAAGCGTATTTACGAAAATGCCCCACAACCGAAGTAACATCAACTTATTCAAATTAATCTCATTGCAAGTTATACTATTGAAGGAAGCTGGTCCTTTTATTCAATCTTAAAAGTTTTGTCGTTAATCGCCACCTTTATATTATTATTTTGTAAATACATTTGAGTCTCAGTTGTCAGTCCAAGTCCGTGCTAAAGGCTTTGGACTTACAACCGAGAGAGACTTAGAAGTGAGAATCGATTTAACAGTATACATAGTGGTCGGGACAACTCAATTTCGACAATTGAGAAAGACTTACAGCTGAGACTCTTCTGTACATGTTTTTGTCCTAAATTCTCGTTTCAGTTTGACATATTAAAAAGAGCGCATTGAACATCAGCATTTGTTCACAAAACAAGAAAAGCGATAATATCAGTTACGTTTATCGGACAGCAAAAAGAGTATGTGAATTGATCTCGATTTTTTAAGGCAAGACATGTGTCCTGGGAAAGCTAACACATCCCCTCCAAACTCTTCCTTTTGTGAATCAACTTTTTTCTTCCATTTACTTAAGTTTCCTTACTGAAATTCGGAGCATCGCTCGACCTGACCTGGCTCAATACGGCGCTGCGCTTTTCCTTTCACTTTTAAGTCAATTTTCCACTTCTTTTACGCTTTAAATCTGTTTTCTACTTTACTCACAGTCGTTACCATTGTTTTCGTTTGTGATGACTTAGATTTTGCGTGAGGTATACCGTAGATGTTGATAATTAAAAAAGTTAATGCGGTTGTCTCTAAAATAATTTCTATTTCAAATGGTAATCGATTTTAGTGACGTACATGTCTTGCCTTCACTCCTGATTTCCACTGTTTAAACCATTGGCAGTTTTGTGCAAAGCTACTCAAATCATTCGCACCGGCAACTGTAATTTTACTGTGTCTGTTGTTTTGTCAGCCCGCGCCACTCAGCTAAGGTCTAACCTGGCCATGCTTAAGTTTCGGTGGGTGGAATCTCTTTGATGGTCTGCATGTATCTATCAGTGCTACTCGTGTAGAATTCCTGATTCTCCTCTGAGACTGAGTAGCGAGCTGAATTTAAATCGCATTAGCAGCTGCAATGTTTCATGACCGCTTTGTCTTACATTTCTTTCGTAACCGACAAAAAGTTTTCTTCCCACACATCTGCTAATCTTGTTAATCGCTAAATTGCGTCCGCAAAGGGTTAAACTAATGATCAGGGATTCTGTTAGTCGAATCGGCCCAAGTGTGAATATTCTTGTGACCAACGAAGCGTTGGGATATCTCGTGAAAAGTCAGTCCTTCTGTTGTCAGGCCAGTCCCACAGCATTTTAGACTTTGGACTACCATTTAGCGTTCGAACAGTGGTAGGACTAAAGTCCACATGAAAAGTCCCTGCGTATCATTAGGGCAGCCCAGAAACAGGACTGTGGGAATTTTTTACAGTCGTACACCCTTTCCCACTGTTTACGATTTTTACTACTTGATGTCAAACGATTCCTTTAGTAACTTCTGTTAGTAGTGGCGAAAGCTTTTGTGATGGCACCCTAAACTTTCGAAGTGCTAATTATTTCACTTCCGTGCACTTCCGCTTTCACCCATGTGTTTCTTGCTCACTTGCTTGAATATTTATTATGATTTTTATTTGGGAATGTTTTTCTAATCTCTTGGTCCTCTCACTCGCTTTGCTGATGTGTTATTGGACTAATCTTTTGCCAGCTAGCGCGGAATGTTTTCTGCATGTTTGTTTTTATTTTCAACTTAATCGACGAAAATTGTACAACTGTTTTTCGTCGTTTTGTCTTGAGACCCACGCTTTGCATGTTAATGTCAATGCTACGAATGTAAATATTGTTTCTTTGTGTTTTGTTCGACTGGGAGCGTTTGATCCCATCCGTTTCGCCAACAGCATGAGAAAAGGGCATTCCGGTTTGATCTAAATTTTAGGATGTATCGCGATTAACGTTCTACAGTTTATTTCGTTTTTCACTCCTTGTCGTGATGTAAATGAAAGTAGCAACAGGTTTTTCACAAACCGCATTTCCCTATAAAAACGCGCACCTGTGTTTCCAGTCGTTCGTAAAAATCTCCCAGCGTAAGTCATGGCGTGTCCGTCCAGCAATCTGACTTTTTGATACTGAAATTAAGTTTCAAAAAGTGCACGTTATCTTTAGGAAAATGCGGTACACTATAATTGACTTAAGTCATATTAAGCATTTTTTTTATGTAGCGAGTTAATGAAATGTTAAGTTTAGTTCTCTCTAGAAACATTAAACGTTTGTATTTCACAGCTGATATCAAAAATAGTGTCACTTCCGAATCTTGTGATTTTTATTTTTTCGAAATTTCGTTGGTTATACTAATGCTTTAAAATATAGAGGACCTCGCGCACGGTCAGCTTAGTCCAATTCTGCCAACATTTAAAAAAAATCATTAGATTTAAATGCGACACAACTTTTGATCTCAACTGTATTAAAAATCATGTCTACTTTAGAATAGCCGATACAAAATTTGATTTCGAATGTACTTTAGCGATCTCAGTTGCGGCTTTCCCAGTCCGTGGTTGTTTTGTTTTCAAATACACTTTTTTCGGAACCTATCAATTTTTAGACTGCCTATAACTTGCAGTCTTTCCGAGTAACGTTAGCGGCTTCCATGAAGCGAAAAGAGTGTATTTGAAAGCGTGCTTTCTGTTGCTTTCAGGGCGCTAAGCCTGGAGAACCGTTGTACGCCCAAGTGAACCGGGAGAAGAAGAAAAACCGTCAGTACGAGGGCGGCGTTGCACCAGGTCCCGGGGAGGTCTGGAACTACGAGGAACAACCCAGTGGCAACCCGGTGCTGGACGGTTCAGGCGGCGCCCCTGCGCCCGGCGGGGACTCGTGGGTGTGAACTACCGGAACAACCGGGCAGTAACTACTGGAACAAGTGCAAAAGCTCAAAACCCGACTGACAGCTTTGCCTGTACGGACTAAAGTTTCGTAGTAGGATAAGTCAATTTTCCCTCTCTTTCCCCGCGCACCGGACAACGGGTGTTTTGCGTCGACAGTGTTTTAGCTGTGTGATCCTTTTTTGCGGCGGGGGAGGAACTCAGAATCTTTCTTTTTTTCCGATTTTTTCGTCAAAGCAGGCAGCTAAGTGTGTAATAATTAGTAGATTGGGATGTTCCGAAATTTTTATTTTAAACGGAAAAGAATGAATTGTTCGCGATTACGGAAAGTGCTGACTGGCGGGACGGGACGACCAGTTTTGAAAATCCCGCGACTAGGCGTATGAAAATCACCGAAATTTTTCATAGGTGGGAAGACGCAAAGTGCCGGAGATGAAAAATTGGTTTCATCTACTCACTTAGTCATTCGGAAATCTTTCAAAAAGCCAATTTTTTTGGTGCAAAGATAGTTTTTTGGGATCGTTTAATTAGTCCGTCCAGCCAGTCAGAACTTTGCTTGGTCGTCTTCTTTTATAGAGAAAATGGTTAAAAGCCCTGTGAGTGAATGGAGATGCGGTCACCTTGTGGATTGTTATGTTTCGCGTGAGCGTATAGGAGGAGCATTCACGTTGGTTAGATGTCACTGATTTTATTCTATTGACATTGAGTGAGTCCTAACAGGTGTAGGTTGTGCCATGTGAGCATTTTATAGGAAAGAAAGTACAAGAAGCTTCGTGCACCGGAATTGCTGGTGTAGCTGATCATGGAAAAAAAAAACACCGTAACTGGTACCGCTATCTCAGCATCCCTACAAGCCTTTCTCCCACACTTTCTTCAACCTATTTCTAAACCTCCCTTTGGTTTCTCTTGTGTGATCACAACTGTCAACGTTTATATCAAAACTTGAGTTGATCAATGCGGGTAAAAGGCGAAGTAAAACAGTGACCTTGTTAGTGCTTGTTAGCGGATTTTTTCGCCTATGTCATGGAGTGGTCAACGCCCATGTTGGTTATGGAGAATTGTTGCCAACCCAACGGAAAATGCGTGATGCAAAAGCTAAGGGCTCGCAGATGTGCAAAAATCCCTCAAACTGCTCGTCCTTTTTTTCCATCACCTTGTCCTATTCATTACCGGCATTACATCGAGAATCGTTGCACATTCTTGCTAGTTAAAATCAACTTTTATTTATTTGTGCAAAAACGCATCTTTAGCACGCGTTTTCGCATAAAAACTCACCCAAATCAAATGCTCTCCCATAGGCTGCAGATAACATTTAGCTTCTAACTCGTTTATTTTTCCACACGAATATATTATTTATACAGAGTCCTTAGAACGTCGGTGATCTGCCGATTCACCACGGTTCGTTACGATCGTTTTAATGGTGTGTTTCTCATTGTAAACTATTTATTTAGAGCATATATTTAATTATCACCGAATCCAACAGCGTTCATTCCACTCTCATTAGATGATATTTTTTTACATTCATTTTTATTCGTAAATTGGATTGCAAAGATTTGGTTGTCTCTAGCTTTAAAACATGTTAAAAAGATTTATAGCTTCTTTAGCGTGGACTTTCCATAGTCAAACTTGCCTGGTGGCCAATGTATTTTGATGTTTTCAAGGGACAAAAAAACGATGTTTTAAATTTCAATGTGCGTGCACTGTGTGTAACATTTTCTGTCGCCGAAAAAGTACTTACAATCGTCCCTTTTCGTTACCACCCAAAACCCATCATCCCCTGTCGCCAAACGAACTTAATGAAACTACCTCGGTTTTCTTCTTTACACTTGAAAGTGTTTTGTGTGTCTTGGGTTTCTTGAGTATTCAAATGCCAGTAGCGTATTTATAATCTCTCAAGGGGCATTGAAAATGTTATATTTCTACTTTTATACCGACGCAGAGTTATGGCGGATTAGACCGGGTAATACTAGAACAGGGGAACGTTACTATAGCAGCTAATCCAAGCTTTTTATTCACTTTTTCGTTCAGTGAACGTGTGATCCTTTAACCTGAGCAGCTCTATCTTTTCCGGCATGTACTTGCTTTGAGTAGTGAGGATGTAGAATTCTCCGGTTTGTGGAGTGTGAACCGGGGTTACAAGTATTAAAAGAGAGCTCAAGTGTGTATTTCCAGCTAGTATCTTCGTACAATACCCTCGGTTTCTATTCTGAGTGGTATCTGTAAGATAAAAAAAAATGTCAAGTTCCTAAAATTGTAACTATGGCACAATCCCAAAGTGCATAAATTGGGAGTTACCGCCTAGCGGGTTGCAGCTTACGAAAATGGACAATGTAGTTATTGCGACCACCTGTTTAATCTCTCATTACTCAAAGTTCAAGTCGGCAGCTATTTATCAAACTAGATTATCGGTTTAGCACAGAGATAACGCACGATGACCTCAAGTTCTTGTTCATTGAATTGGCTTAAATGTTTACCCGAAATTGATGGAGTGTTGTCGAAGCATGCATGCCGAATCAGGAACATTTTGCCTCAGTGGAACGATCCAACTAAAAAAAAAAAACATCCAATTTTATTTTTACTCCCCTGGTTTACTGTTAATTTATTTATTTCATGTGCCGCTAGTTAGTAAAATAGCTACCCAATAATTCGACATACTTGAAACCCGTAATCTTTGTTGGCGATACCGAATGAACTTTTTTTGTAGTAAATTTTTGAATGAATATGGAATGGATCGGGAGAATAGTTGCACCCAAAGTGCTTAGTTCAGATTAATTATTCATGAACCCCTCTTAGATACTTTTGTTCATGTCGAACTAAGTTTCTCTCCCTTCTGATGTTGTAAAT
>Ga0058701_10004037_pt1 | contig 11816 bp, 8 predicted proteins | sample AgamicOrMae_FD_97039 | JGI IMG/M metagenome (GOLD analysis project Ga0058701, IMG submission 97039) | Agave microbial communities from Guanajuato, Mexico - Or.Ma.e | ecosystem: Host-associated > Plants > Phyllosphere > Phylloplane/Leaf | place: Guanajuato, Mexico | collected 2012-06-04 | reverse complement strand
TGTTCTTCTTTCCGTTCGTCTTACTTGAGAAAAGTTTCGCTCCGTCGCTAGCTATCGGCGAGCTTATAATGTCTGATTGGATTGCTTCTCTTTCGTGTTCCCGCGAGAGGACAAAATTATGACTTCGGCGGTCTTTCCCAAAGATCCTCGCGAGCAAGTTTCGGAAAACATTGCCGAAAAAATTATCAGCGTAGCAATAGCGGTCGCAACTAACAAAGTGAGCCCTCCTCCCTAAGAACAACCGCGGCGGACAAAAGCCTAATTTCCCCCACCATTCCTAAGTATCGCCAGCGTGACGGTTACTCCCGGAGGGTTGTCTCAAAACTTTACTCAACACGTGCTCAGACAGTGCGCTTATGTGATTGAGAGCCTAGGCAAGGTACAGAGCGCTCTTCATATGATAGGTTTATTAACAACAGAGTTGTGTCGATTCTGCACGCCATTATTCAGCGAAGTTCACAAAACAGAAGTGGAACTGACACCTGAAACCAAGTAGACTAAAGATTGAGACAAGAGTGGGTCGAAATGTATCAAACGTTGCTGTAGTGTCCTCAACGTCCTGGTTCACAATGAAAAATCGCCTTGTCTGCTATTTTTTTTATGTCATAACATCCTGCCCTTGGATAGAAAATAAAAAATATTATTGGGGCAAAATTTCGGCTTCAGTAAACTGATGTTTCGGCGAGACCTTCGAAAGACGAGCAATGTTCCAGGGTCTTGTTTGCATTGGCAGGGCAAAACGTTACAAGCGGCTGGATAACTTTTAGGGACGAAGAAATACGGTAATAGATTGCGAGAAGCCCCGGAGGCAATGCGTGACTAGTATCAGTAACAGATATAAGATTCTCAGAGGCAAAATGTCAAATGTAGACAACAATGTGCGGTACGCCCGAAGGCAAATAAAGTCTCAGAAGTAAAACGCGGCAAGTGCAAGACCCAGGGGTAGAATATGACATATAAATAGGTTGTGGAACCCAGGAGGCAAGAGGGTAAACGCGGCAAGTATCAGTAACAGGTCGCCATCCCAGAGGAAAAATATGACCAGTAACTTATGTAACAGATTGCGGAAACTCGCAGGCAAAATCAGCAGCCTCCGATGCAAAACGCAGCAAGAGTATCAGTAACCATTTGCCACGTCCCTGAGGCAAAATATGATTAGTATGAAACAGATTGCGGAATGAACGTTCGTAAAACGTAGCCTGGTCTCTTAATTAACAAGTAGTCTTGATCACGAGTTTTAACGTTAGCAATGGAACAAAAGAAAAAAAATCTGATCATAGTGACTGCCCATAAAGTCAAGGATGGGGGGAACTGATGGGGACAGTGGAAGACTTAGGGGGAGGGTTCCTGGAAATCTCACATATGAAGGATCCTCAGTATGAAGTGTAGAAAACCTTGTTAAACCTGGGACGATGAAAGTTAACCTCTTTTTGATTTAGTTAGCGAGAGTAGGCTACACTCATTTGTACTGTTCGTCCGTCGTATACCACGAAATTAGCTGTCACGTTAAGTGTACAGATGGTGCCGATTCAGTATTTCGTAAAAAAGATACAGTCGTAATGAAAGTAAACCTACCAGCGGTAACCGACTTTTGGTGCATCTACACTAAAGCTTACTGATCTCCAAATATAAACGGGTAAGCCCCAAGTGTTTACGTTTCTCGTAAGTGCTTAATTTCAAACTGCAAAGCGGAGCGCAGCAAGCAATTTACGAGATCATTCATCGAGTGCGTATTATATCAAGTTCGCTGATTCAGCGACCCAAGTTCCGCATCAAAAGGCACGCGGCATTTTAAATATATGACTCATCTTGCATAGGTCATTCACCGAAAATTACTGTTTTTCCCTGAAAATCCGTATTTTTGATATTATTCGGTTTGATGAGTACTTAAACCCTTTCACCCTAACAAAATTGTATTTGATGTCCTCAGTGAAAGTAATGCTCTTTCCTACAACTACATGGCGCCGCCATTTTAAGATGGCCGATCTCCCACTTCACGATTTTGAAGATCGCGTTGTAAGTTATTTGTTGTTATTTTTCAATGTTTATCTGAACTTAAAACCTTTAATCAAACTTGCACTGACATGTGCATGCTTTTTGAATACTAGATTGATTGCTTACAGGTATTTTAGCAACTTTAGAGCGTAGTTTTTTGACTTCTGAAAGAGCGCAAATGATCTTTCCAAGATGGCGGCCTTCGTTATTCCGACGTGGCAAAGTGTCCCTTTTTTTTTCCTTTCTTTGGAAAATGCCTTATTGGTCTAGGCTAGAACATGCTGACCAATAGATAACAGGATCTATTGACTGTCCGCTGATGTAAGCTGTTCGAATGTTGAAAATTTCATGAAATCGTTCCTGAAACCTTTTTCCGGATCGCCGGAAATGCAACACTCGTTGCAAATCGGCTAATCAATTAGGTATTCGGTTCGGCCTTGCAACAGCGATTTAAATCATGCTACTGCGAATCGCGGTATGCCACTTCCGCTCCGCACCGATTCAAAAAAAGCGCGGGAAGACGGAAGCTACACACCCTGCATAAAACGTTACGCACACAGGCAATTCGTCCCACCAACGTAAGCCTGCACAAGACAATGCTTGACATCTGGCATATGCTAAAATATTGCGAATGTGTATGATGAAATAACATACTTTTCTGACTTGAAATTAGCCATTTTCAAGAAATTGGAACTTTAAGAAAATGTGTTGCAGCCCTTTATCGAAATTGATCTGGACAATAATGACCATTTGTGAGTAAATTTATCTCCACGGCGGGCAGCCCAATCTGTTTATACGAACGAATGAACGAAATGTTTATACGTCAAACAAAAAAGCTTACGCACGGCTTCACTAAATTTTGTCAAAAAATACACTTATGTAATGTAATTAAAAAAAGACTGTGCAACATTGTATTTATATTATGCTTACAAGTCTATGGAAACCTGCTTGTAAGATTCCAAGTGGTTTTAGCAACAACGGTTCCTCAAAATAAAAATGACAATTATTTCGATCTTTTTTTTAACATTACAATATGCGTGTCTGAGGTAATCCTCCACGTTTTCGGGTTTATTGCTGAAACGGGTTTTACCTAAAGCTCTAACCCTCGGTAAAGAACCGCCACTGAAACCCTCGCTACTTTTTCCGCCATCTTAAGAACGCATTGTGTCTCTTCTCTAACGCATGGGAATCCGTAGTGCTGTATTTCTCTTGAAGTACAGCTGGTCGCTGCGAAGCGACATCATTGGTGGTTCTTTACCAAAGGTTATGGGGTTTTGTGGTCGTTTTTCAAGATAGACTCCCCAGAATCAAGCGGAGTATCCGTTCCTTTTGAAGAGGCCGTTGCAGTAGTTGAAGTACCTCAAAACCTTCAGAATATCCTGTTCCAGGTCCCCAATTCACCTTTATACCTACTCCCAAGCGAACAGTATTGGTCCATTTTTATCGTTTGTTATTATTTGTTATTAGAGAAGATATTTATAAGTTTTACTTATGGATACCGAGTTGCGGTCGGATGTTTTATCGGCTGATATGCAGATTTTCCTTCACACTCGCGTAGCAACTTGCCAGGCGAGCAGACGCGCGAGGAGGTGAGTGGTCATCACTCGCGCTCCCGCAGTTTGGACACCCCGTCTTCCGGCCTACCGTAACACCCTTTCCCTTCCGTTGGGCACGCATATTCGTGACATTGTGGTACTGAGCGGTGAAGCCTCAACCTGCATCGTTAGTACGTGACTATAGGCACCACGCGCGCGCGTTGCTGCGCATCTAGGCTTACTCTCGTTCAACGAACTGTCCCAATTAACAAGTTAGGCAACCTTTCATGAGTCAGGTTTACGTCAGCAAAAGCGGACAAATCTGTGTTTCTCCAAAGCAAGTTATTTTTTAAAGTACCCACCCCTTGCGTCAGGCGACTTACAGATTCCCATAACTGCACGCGACTTTTCTCCGATATGCGGGGGGCATTCGATAGCGCCAGAAACCGCAAGCGCCAACGCCGTAAGCGCCAGTCCGTAACCGCCAAACGAGAAAAGTCGCAAACGCCAAAGTTCGTATAGGTTATGTTAGGTCAAGTTAGGTTAAATTAGGATAAGTTAGGTTAGGTAAGGTTAGTATTGCGGTTAAGAACTTTGGCGTTTGCGACTTTTCTCGTTTGGCGGTTACGGATTGGCGCTTGTGGTTTTTGGCGCTTATGACAGTTACCCCTCCGAATTATACAATGTACCCAGAAGATCGCATCCGTGTCTCATAACTCTAACTTGTCAAACTATACCTGATTTAACATTTTCTAAGCTATTTTTACCTAAGCCAACCTTCCCCCATGCAAAAATTTTAAAAAATCAAAAATATTTTTTTAAATGACTCAAAAATGAGAGAAGAGACGTTTTGAGAAGACTCCGCCCATTTCTATCCTCAACAGGAGAATCTCTCTCATTTTAAAACCTAATTTTGCTACCACGCATATCCCTACGTAGCCGGCGTAACCTAACCTATCGCCTGCGAAAACGCCGCTTCTGGAGCAAAATCTACTATTTTTCCGTAGACAATTATCCTCCTACCCGCTAATTTATCATTGTATATTGAGTTCTATTTCTGATCTTTTTCTCTCTTTTTGGGGGGGGGCACAGTAAAAAATAACCCCTGTTCTGATGTGGTCCCATACCTGTTTTAGGTATAAAGGTAAAACAGAGACGGATTGTAGTGTGATTATTTTCGAACATATCCCTATCAACAATCATATCAATGAGAAGCTTTCAACGAGACCTTTTCATAGATGTAGTTGTTGATAGAATTACTTGTATAAATAATGAAATTACGGTCTTTCCCTGTTTTACCTTCATTACTAAAACAGGTTATACTTTTTACAGAAGGCAAGACAAGAAAAGGGTCTGCCGTTTTCCATTGAGGACCCTTTTGCAAGGGAGGGTCACTCTTATTTAGTATTAAGGACAATGAAAACATTAGCAAGGTAATTTCTCGCTATCGTCTCTATATCTTTTTTTTAAATACCTGCGGCCTTTGTGTCCAGTGCCCATTGAAACGCAAATTCGCCGAAAAATATTAACTTAGGTGATGAAATGGATCGTGGTGCAACTATCGTCCTCTACGAGCCAGGAAAACTATATCAGTGCATGTCAGTTGACGAATCTTATAAAGGCGGTGGCGATGTGCTGTCTAACGCCATTGACCCCGACCCGCGCAATAGTGTTATACATATAGGATACGCTTGTCTAACTCTCTCAGCGATACGGCAAATATATGGCCAAAGTTTGTGTAAGGCCGAACTTTCACACACTGCTGACAGATTTCGCTAACAAGTCATTTTTAAACTCTGTCTAACTGGTATTGATAATATTTTTACGTTTAATTCCATTTCTGTATAGCTCACCTCGAGAGCAATCCCAAACGTACCTGGCATGATGATTTATCTCTATTGATTTTTTAATTATTCGCGGTTAAAATTTGAGATCCCAAAATCTAGCAACATTTGCTTTTAAAACTATTGGATCAGTTTCGAAAAGTAACGCAGTACTTCACGAAATTCTATTTTTTAAATAATCGTCCCTTTTTAAAAATACTAGAATTTTATAGGCAGTTTTTGGGCTTGTTGGTGCTTATTTTTATTTCTTCTTGATTTTGGATTTACGTTTGTTTACAATAATTCATATCCGCGAATGAACTGGCTGGGCTCGAACTCGTGACCTTTGATAGCGAATGGCAACGTTGTGGTCACTGCGCTGGTGCCATGTCTTGCATCCTGATTTATTTTTATTTGTCGGAACATTTGGAAGAAGGTGCTTATCAAAATACACAGCGATCAAATCGCATTATCTTCGTGGCCCATTTTTGGCAACTCTGCGATCATCTGTTTCAGTCATCTTATCGTAATATCTAATCATGCAGTGTAAGAGTTGGTCCTACTAAACGATTTTGTAAGTAGGTTTTTGAATTTAAACCGATCCCTCGTGGAATCGCTTTCTGATCTCTATATGATGGCTTCGAGATTATTGAGTACTCTGTTTTAATTCTTCCGTGCGATGGACGTTTTGCTATGTCATTCAAGATAACACAAGTAATCGTGGTCGTATTTGTCCCATTTCGAGGTTACGAGGTGATTTGAGTCTGTTGTATCCGTTTGAGAAAGGGGATCATCTCATGAAGAAAACCTCCAAAAATGAGTTACGCGCGATTTCAAACTGAATGATCGGCTGCAGGATAGAGAGATTTACCTAGCGTGGTTTTGCTTACTCTAACAGTAAGTGACTGGTTATCTTATGGCTTTTTTTGCATACTTTTTATTGTGATCTAATTATTTGAAGTTTAATTTAATAACATCTAAAAGTTTATTTTTATCTTATTCATGTTTTCTTCTTATTCATACAAACACTGGACAGGTCTATATGTTCAGCGTGCAGACTGTTTTCGGTAGTTATATACCTGTTTTGGGTTTGAATAAGTATGATGGTTACCAACATAAACATTTTGATTAGTTCTCAAGTTGAATCTATCAATAATCACGGAAACGGTTCTATGAGTGCTTTTCATTATTTGATGGCTATTATTGAGTAATTTAACTTAAAGAAAAAGTGGAATATACCGTGCGTGCTTTACTTGTTTCACCCTAAAATGCACATTTTTTTTTCCTCATTACTGCGCATTTTGTTCATGTCAAAGTCAAGAGACGTTGTTTCTGGCATAAGTTTTAAGAAAGGTTTACCTGGGCATAGACTGATTATTAATGGCAGATTCCCTGTCTTATACACTGAGAAAAGTCGGTCAGTGAGTTTAATTAATAAGTGAAAAAAGAGTACAAAGTGCGACAGCGAGACTTGGCCAGTAAACGTTAACTAACAGGTTTGCTAGTCAACGTTGCCGTTATGCAGTACTGTTTACAGTAACGTTTACTGGCACATCTGGTAACGTTTACTAGCTGAGTTAGCCGTCACCTTTTTATTTATTTATTTTATTTATTTTTTACTAATTATTAGTAAAATTACCTAATGTATTTTCTGTGCATATATCGGCATTTTTCTTATTAGCACCGAAAAATCTTTACGTTTGATTCAAACATACATATTACTTCTTGAGCATGAACACAGTTGGCTTGATTCAAGCATACCGTATTATACTAAATTTAAGCATGGGTAAACTTTATATCCCCAAGGCTCTTATGCTTCCATCTAACATGCAGTTTTTTTCGATATGCTGGGATATTATTTTGGAAGGGTGCATGAAAAAAAAAGTGAGCTTGTCCTCATGTGCATTATGAATTAAAGATTCTGTGTTTTCCACCTTAAATGTTTTTCTCCTTGGTCGACTGGAGTAGGCACAAGCTACGTACAATATACCACAACTTAATTCAAGGTTAATCTAGCCCTAGCGAAACGGTCCAAGTCTATGTTCGCACGAATTACTTATTCTGCCCTTAAATTTTGCCCAATGAGGAAGAGAGGAGAAGGGAAACTCTTGTGTCCAGGAAGAGGCCGTGCACGTGGAGTGAGGCAGCGACCAGCCCGGCCCGACCCGGCTTGCCGACTCGAATCGAAGTCGGCTGTGGCCCATTCCGGGCTTCGCTTCGGCCCCTTCCGGGCCTCGGCCCCTTCCGGGCTTCGGCCCCTTATCCGGGCTTCGCTCCGGCCCCTTCCGGGCTTCGGCCCCTTATCCGGGCTTTGCTTCGGCCCCTTATCCGGGCTTCGCTTCGGCCCCTCCCGGGCAGCGGCCCTCTCCGGGCTGCGGCCCTCTCCGGGCAGGCCCACAGGCACTCCGGGGCCATATAACGGTATCCCCAGGGAGCTCCCTCGGTACGAGTAACCTAAACGGGAACAAAAACGGGACCAACCCGAATAAGCTTAGCCATGCCTCCCAACTTAGGCTCCTTTACATTGAAAAAAAAAAAAACTTTTTTTCAAGATAACAATATGAGGTGTCAGGATCCGGCACTAAGAGCCGCCGCAGCTCCAGTTAACCGCTTTTTTATTTGTGTTAAAGAGAAAAAAATACGAGATGAGAAATTTTGTTCCGGGTACAATTTATTATTGCGTTAGGTATGGTTTGGAGGACCTAACGAATGGCCCTCGATCCGATGCTTGATTTTTTCGCAGGAGACTTTTCCCGTTGCGGAAATTCTCGGATAGCGTATATAGGCGAATGAAATTATTTGACAAAAAGTTCAACAATGCGTAAGTCCTCCGTCCGGAAGTTCTCCTTAGTATAAAATTCTTCGATATGCTTTTTATTCGTCACAAAAATTATCCGTTTGCATTGTTATTATTGTTTTTTATTTTTCTTCTTAATACGGAAGTTCTTGGGTACATTTTTAATGCAGATATTCTTCAGTTCATAAGCATTTTGATACGGAAACTTAACGGTAGAAGTTTTTCGATACGGAAGCTCTCAAGTACGGAGCGTTTTTGTAATTAAGTGCGAGTTATTTTTGTGCAATAGTTCTGATATTGCTCGCGGTCTCCTTGCACTAAGAGGCCAGTGTGCCTCAATTCTCCGTTGCTCTCGCGCGAGATAGGTTTGATTTGCCCCTTACGCTCTTTCTCGCGAAGTCTTTTCTGTGCAGACTCGTTCGGCCCGGCGAGGTACGTTATGATTGACAGTCATCAAGTTAACGGTAGCAAAGTACGTTATGATTGACAGTCATCAAGTTAACGGTAGCAAAGTAACTTAAACCAACCTAACATCTCTACCAGTCAAATCAGATCAGAGGAAAGTTTTTTTTTTGTTTTTTTTTAGTTTTAGCTGTATTTAAAATGAAGGTTTTTAAGATGTTCAAAATACCCCAAAGTAATAGAAAAAAGGGCGCGGGCAAAACGGACTTGGGGCAATCCACGCCAAGGCTTATGTTTCCGGAAATGTCATTGATATATCTTCCGCAAGGGTGACAGTCAGCAGCTCCACACCCTCTTCTCCTTTCGGGGGAGAAATATTTGTTCGTTGTTTGTTTTAGAATTTAGTGCCCACCTTTAGTCTGATTTGGCATGAACTCGATTTTTCCTTTTCCAGACCAAAATTGCTCTCTCAAAGTAACAGAGCTGAGGCAATAACAATGGAATGTTTTGACTAGTGGCTTTGGCAGCCTTCAGTGGACAAGATTTTGAGACAAACCTTTGCCTTTAAAGCCGCGCTTTTCGCTATGATTCGGAGACGAACCGTCCCGTGAACAAGTCACGCCGACATTCTCTGAAATGATTCAGGACGACGTAGGTGTGCACCGATTCTTATTCGCGTGACGTGGTTGAGAAGAGATCAACATTCAACATGGAGGTCACGTGACGACGTTGTCGAAGACAGGTCAGAATATTCAGAACGTAAGAGTACACGGTTGTTTTGGTATAACAGCCCGTGTTGTCACTTATAAATAGTTGCCAAACGGACGGCAATGAGGTTGTCGAAGGCTGGCCAGGTTAACACGTAATCCGAGACAACGTGGTTGTCTAAAATAGACACGTGCGCTATGGTAATCTAATGTACCAATTTAACAATTTCAGGTAGTAAATCGATGAACAGGTAAACTTCTTTGCCCTCGATAAGAGCTTTTTCCTATTGCAGAAATTAGCTCGACTCTTGAGCGTTTTTTAAAATTATCTTTTATTTTTTCGTCCGAGACGACCACTTTCATTTTCTATCACTCTATGCGGGAAAACTGTGTCTATTTTGAAAGGAAAAGGCCAGTCCGCTATCCGGCGTGAATGACCGGCCTACAGAATGTGTTCCTAGGCTACTCGTCAGGATTTGATTCGCGATAGAGACAAGGTTACCTCAAAGACACACCAGTCAGCCGCTTCCCCTCTCCTTTATTGAAATTTAAAAGACACGAGTTTTCAGTAGTCTTATGAAGCATGTTTTAGAGGCCAAATTTTACGCGATTTGTGTTCCTCCGTTTCGTAGTCCAGCCAAGCGGAGTTACAACGAAGCGAGGCAGAAGGCACATAACCTAACTTAAGTTATTCCTACGATTTACGTAAAATAAACCACTATACAGTAATCCGAATCCAGATTTAGTTCTATCTTCATCAGCTAGGGTGTTTAGTGATAAAGGAGATAACGGGAAGTGAGGGTTTGTTTCATTGGATATATCAGGAAATTTCCAGGTTATTTGAAGAAAAAAAATTAAAAAACTTGTAAACTAAAATTTTGTGGTTTTGTGTACCCTAGGCAAAATGGCAAACGGTTCTGAGGTGGAATGGGTTTCCCCTGGGAAGTATAGAAATATATTGTGAAGAAATAGGGAAAATTCGACGAATTTTCCTTATTGTGCATGGAGGTAAAACGCGCTCTAGACCCAATTTAGTATATCTTTTCTTTTTTTGTTCACTCGATGATTTAGAAAAAAAACTTCTCATAAACACGTTAAGCAAAGGAGTCGTCTGATCTTTTTTTACATTAATATGATACTATTGATTGGTACCGGTACATTCTGCGGCCATCATGACACTTAAGCGACGGAGGGCTTGGTACAGCGTCCAGGCACGCAGGGGCATTTCTAAAGTTCCCGCACAGGGGAAGTTTATAGACGGACATTTAATTTTAGCCAATTGCATTTGCTTAAAAAAAATAATAAAGTAAATCGCCGCATACGTCGATTTGTCTATCGCCACTCTTACGTTAGCATCAGCCGCCTTGCAATTTTTCCATGTGCAAATAATGTTTCTCTTTCCTTGACATTTTAATTCAATGAAATAAGACTTTGTAAGGTTCATCTTTCGATTTTTTTAAAAAAAATTATACCTATTTTAATTTTGTACTATTATTTTCTAAACACCTTTAGAAAATGTCTGGCGTTCACTAGAGAGGAGGGGGAACCGAAAATACCTCATAAGTATGTTTTATGGATGACTCGTAAGGTACTGTACTTTCTCTATCTTCACATACCAAAAACGGCAGCTCTGCCTGCACTGTAATGAGACAGTGCAAGTCACAGCTTCAACAATTTTTTGATAGGCCGTAACATGGCTAAAGGTCTCAATTCGAGAGTTTTGTGTAGATTATGCTTCTTTTTTTTATTGAGCCACCTCGGAAAAATCTTAATTACAAGAAGAGATTCATATCCCATTTAAGCGGACGTCCATAACCTCACTTCGCTAACCTCGAAAACGGGAAGCGCATGTCCTTTTAATGTAGAGATTTTTCTGAGCGAGGTGATTCTCGAACATAGCGTCACAGGCTATTGGCATAAGTCGTATTGCATCGCATATTATATCTTCGCAGACAAAATGAGACCCGCTTGTGATGGTTTTTGGTTTTCTTCAATTAGAGGTGATCGATTAATTACATCTGCTTTGTATGAAAGGCTACATTCTCTGCCGCTTGTGATCAACCGTGGTTTCATATAGAAACATTTACACAGATCGACGATACGCAACGTCTAGGTTATGTTGACCGTGATGAAGGTCACATGCCGTGTGCCTTCTTTAGCTACCGCTCTGCTCGATTGCTGCTAAGCCTGATATCGCTTACTTCTCAGTCGGCTTCTTAGCCATCTTTAGGTTTGGTCTAACAAGGTTAGGTTAGGTACTCTGTTCGTTGCTCGGCTGTAGCTTCATTCGCCTTGTTGATAGAATTTGGACTACACGAGGTAGAAAATGTAATATTTTTAGGATTTTCAGGAGCGAATGGGTCTGTGCACGAGCCTGCTAAATCTGCTCGCAAGAACTGGAATAAAAAAGCATCGAGTAACCACGTAACGACGTATTTCGACCCCCCCCCCCCCCTGTGAAGGACGCGGAAAGAAAATGAGAAAACACCCCAACCCCCCCCCCCCAATACCCTCACACCCCCCCATACCTCAACTAAAAAAATATAAACACAACTAC
>Ga0058701_10004036_pt1 | contig 11816 bp, 7 predicted proteins | sample AgamicOrMae_FD_97039 | JGI IMG/M metagenome (GOLD analysis project Ga0058701, IMG submission 97039) | Agave microbial communities from Guanajuato, Mexico - Or.Ma.e | ecosystem: Host-associated > Plants > Phyllosphere > Phylloplane/Leaf | place: Guanajuato, Mexico | collected 2012-06-04 | reverse complement strand
GTCTTGTGGTCGATCGTCTCTGACGCACCGTTCCGGAGATATCTGATTTTGGTTCAAATTTTAACGCTAGTTTTAACACCCTTAGCATGATATTTGGCCGGTTTTGAAAACGCCAAAAATTAATTCTTGGTGTGGACTAGACATCCTGTGATTTTCATCAATTTCGGCCACCTTGACCTGGAGTAGTTTCCTTGTTAGACGAACTGCAAACGTTCCCGACACCAGGCAAAAGCTTCGTTGGGTTGGATCCTGTTGGATAAGGTTAACTAGGAGATTAGTGCAAGGCAAGGGATAGTATCCTCCTGGATCTCTGCTGTTAAGTAGTTAAAGCGGCGAAGAAACGAAAGCAGAATCATTGCTTACCTGTCAAAATACTTTGGAGAATTTTCGCAGTCTACTTCTGAGACAAAGTGGCAAATGAACGTTCTTTGGTCAAATGCAGTGTAATTGGCACACAAGAAGTCGTAGCGTGTTCCGAATAGACAATGGTGGTACACCTGCAACAGTCAGTCTCACGATTCTCTTAACTCGCCGCGCAAAGCCGTGCGTATCGTATGCACGAGGTAGGCAAACAGCTTTGCACGCATGTAACGCTGGCTGCCTAACTGTGCAAAAAAACACGATTTTACACTTCACTTGAGGCTGTATTGTTTCGTCCGAATTCTCAACACAGATACACACTCCTAATCAAGAGGATGCGCCCCCTGGAGAACACATTGAGCAAACAAAACATGCTTGCGTTGGTTTTGGACATACCCTAACACATCCTGCGATTTTGAACAAAATCTGAGATGGGGGAAATTCCCCTTTCCTTACGCTTTCGTTTCCTTTGAATCCGTTATTTAAAGTTCCTTTTTCAAGTCCGATTTTAGTCAACACATACTTCCTAACTATCGATGCAAAACGCTAATGAAACAATCTTCCTTTCAGCAGCAGGAACTTAAAAGGAAGAACAGTTTCAAAGACAAAAACGTTCTCAATCACTTGCAATATTTTTACCGAGTAAGTCACCAAAAATGAGAGATCCATAAAACGCAGGTGGGGCGTAAATGAAAATAGATGACAGCAAACGGCAGCTCCGCTCCGATATTTACCTGACATTTGTGAACGACGCTGGCGTAGAAGCCGTCCTTGAGACCGTCACAAGGAAACGTTATATTCTCCGGGAGAGACGAGTAGAAGGGGTAGTCCGTGAGGTCTGCGCCGTTCAACTCCCGCGGGAGGTTTGGGTCGTAGATATAGTCCTTCTGGGGGATGCCTGTCAGCTGGGGAGCGGCTTTCGTCCCGTTGCTCGCCGCATCCGACGAATCCGACGATGCAGGCTGCGACACACCACAAACCTCAAAGTCACTGGCAATAAGGGGAACTAGCTTGAATCGATTACAATTCTTCTCCCATCGGTTCGGAAGTAGAATATCCCTGATTTATGCGGTTATTTGCGCTGAAGAATTTTTAAGTTTTCCGGAAAACAAAGATTCCTTGTTGAGAATCTGGCAGGATTCTTGAGACTTTACTGAAACAGATAATTATGGCAGGTTCTTGATACTTTCCCCACGACTATAAAAAATATATTGGTAAATGATACAAAAACTCCGCCGAAAAGAACTTGACATAAAAAAATAAAAAACGATATCTGCTCATAAGAAACAAAACAAAAAATCGCGATGGCGACCTACTTAAATCGCTAAACATCAAACACCGATACACGGAGCACAGGGCGTTGTCAATGTCATCCCCACTGAACGGTTTACACAGACGGGCTGGGCAACGCACGCCAGGTTGCCTGATCGAGGAGAGAGCAAATGACAGATAACTTACCTTATCGGCATCATTTTCCTTGAGGTTGTCTTGCGTTGCGGCGGCTGCGGCTGCGGCGGTGGCTTCTGGCGTGACGGGATCTGTCGCTGCGGTGGTGCTGGGGGTGGTGGGGGTGGTGGGGGTGGCGGTGCGAGCTGACTTGTAGGCGGATTTCAGAGCAGGCGGCCGCAGGGCAGCATCCAGCGGCGTCGCCAGCGCCACCAGGGCTGACCAACAAAACAACAAACAAGCTTAACAGCCATACACTCACAACGCGTCTGTATGTTTGCTGGAGAGGCGTGACCCACCAACAACTGATTATATTTTCTTGTAATAAGCCAGTAAAGCAAATAAAAACATCAAAGTACATCGAAGTACGATGAACTGAACACCTGTTTCTTTCTCGCAGTAAACAGTTCCTTCCCTTGAATCTTTTAACACATACAAAAAAAAGAATTATGCCTCTTTCCTGGCCTCTTTACGTACATAATTTTTGCATTGTAGAGACCATTTGACAGTTCCATAAACGCGGTTACTCGATAAGACAACCCATCGAAACAAACCACTCTAGAATTCCATAAACTATCCGTGCGGAAATAATATATTTGCCACTAACTGAGGAGGTCGATTCCAGTAGTCACTTTGGAATTATCCTTAACTCCTGCTTTGACTGTGACTTTGATCTATACTCCTGCACTGTAATGCTCGTTCCTTCATTCCTGAGACGTATTAAAAATTGTTACCCAAATAAGCCTCGACAAAATAAGGTCTGTAAGTTGATTGACTTTTCCGAGGGCATAGAAACATTGGCACCGCACAGACATGTCCAAGGACCAAAGTCCAAGGACCTATGTCCCACACTGGAAATACGCACCTCGGAAAAAAAGAGCTTGGCTTCAATGTGGATAAAGAGAGGTGATCCAATATCTGCATACTTTGAGTGTTCCCGAACATTTATTATTTGCTCTGCGTAAGAAGTATTTCATTTAGATGAGAGGACGAGTTCAAGGGCCAAAAACGGCCTGAAAGATACGACAAAATAATTTTATTACAAAATTAGGTTCGTGATAGGCAGTGAACAGATTGCGAAGTAAAGCGAACCAGCGTGTACTGCATCGCGGAAACGGTCTTTCAAAGACCCAAAGAATTAAGACCATTTTAACATAAACTCCAGACATTTTGATACGTCACTGCGAGATGATCTTTGGAAATTTTTTATTGGGAGTTTGACGTTGAATCAGCAAAATGAGGAATTTAGCAGAACAGACGGGCTGTAAGCAGACCACCGATGTCCTCGAAAAAGGTATCGTATTCGCCCGACTTAAAGAGATTGCGCATTGGATTAATTTGTATGGCGCACGTGACTCCTTGCGAATCTAGTTTTGTCTCCGATAAATGATCGGACCGGCACCTGTTGCAGCTGAGCCGGGGCCGGGGCCGGGGCCGGGGCCGGTGTCCCCCCCCCCCTCCCCCCTCCCCCGAACCGCGAAGGTCGCCGACGGGGCCCGAAGGGGCCCGCGCTGCTCCGCTCAATGAGGCAAGAGCGAGCAGAGAGCGCGGCGTTAGCGGGCGCGCGGGCAGCCGCAAGTGTAGCGCGCTGCAACTCGAGCGGCGCGGCGCGCGGCGCGGTTTTCCGTGGTCGACCGAGGCGAGGCCACACCCAATCCAGTCCCAACGTCCGCATTAGTTTCTTCTCTTTTCCTCGTTATTAAGTATATTTGGAAAAGTTTGCTTGTCTCAGGGCCAGCCGGCGCGGCGACGCGGTGCGGTGCGGTGCGACCGCGCCCTGGCTCCACAGAGCGGGGCCTTGCTCACACCAAACGACTCTTCTTGAACTTGTTCACTAAATCTGCGCTCAAGCGAGTCTGCTAGCAATAGAGCATTGTAAATGAGGGGTGAAATTTTCTGTTGGGTTCTACCAACGCTGAACCGATTGCAACGAGAAAGCACGTAACGTAACCTATAATATGTTTCCCTTAACTATTGCCAAGCGTGTTAGCGCTTACTTGTCGGTGGAAAAGACTGTCACCGAGAAGCGGCATCATGCGGAGTGAGGTAACCCTTGAAGGGAAAGGCATTACGTGACGATAGATTAGGTTTTATTTATTCCCATGGGATCCCTCCGCTAACCGCTATCACTCATCAACTTGGTAACGGAATGTGGAACACGTCGAGTAAGTCTTTCAAATTTTTAGTGACGAAGACGAAAATCCGAGTTGAAAACCCATCTTTGTGAGACGTTGCGCTGGAGACTTTAACGCTCGAGTAACTCGTCAGAAGGGAGAATGTTTACTTTGAGGGTTCTAGCCCTCAATGAATCTCTCTCGACGAGGGCAGAACTAAAGTCAACTCGACTCGCATTCTCGGGACACTACTGATTGTTAAGTTCACCCATATCAGCTAGACCAGCGCCCGACTTAAGGCGATTTAAGGTGTTATGTAAGAAGGTAAAATCATTGCGGAAGAAAACGGACAACGAAGACCTAACAGACGGCATTAATTTTAATTTCTATCTGAGCTAATGAGCAAGAATTCATATCAGATACTCATTAAAACCCTAAATGACATAGGTATAAAATTAATCATACAGGTTTTCTAGTTTACCACAAATCTGGAAGTAGAAACACATGATGTCAGCGGTTTTCACCGCGAGGTGTGGACACTCAAAAGCATACTGGAAACGGAAGACTTCCCCCAAATTCAGGCTGGCGCCGCGCGTTTTGAGTCCCGAAATCCTTTTTTGGGTTTCGCAACATACCCGTTTTATATCCACCCCGTTTTGGGTAAGGGCTTCCCCAAAAAGGGGTATTTCAGCTTTCAAAACAGGGATTTTTTTCAGTCATTGTGCTATATTATGTTGTTTGGTTGGCCAGTCAGGTAACTTTCGTTGGAGAAGGAGAAACTTCCTCGAATCGCCGTTGAAAGAACCCGTGATACACATATACATAGTCACGGACTCTTGATTTTTGTTTGCCTTTTCTTAAAGACTTACGAATCTTGTTTGTGGGGTACCTCGATTGTAAATTTGAGCAACTTTGACGTTTCTTTAAAGATTGCATTTTCCACAGGTGTTCCACCCTGGTTCGGCTTTTCATTTCATATGAGAGCAAACGAGATGAAAGCACGTTTGACTTGTGTTTGACTTCTCTCGGCGACGAAAACAAGTAGGCCTAAGTGAAAAATTCAATCTTTGAAATCTACATTGGAGGCACAATGCATTTGTTGGCTGTCTTTACATCGTTTCATCGTTTACATCATATTTTTGATGCGGCGACAGTGTCGCGCCGCAGTGCGTCTAAACAAACACCCAGAAGAGAAGTAAGGCTTATATTAAAAGAGAGAGAGAGAGAGAGAGAGAGAGAGAGAGAGAGAGAGAAAGCTTACCTGCCGCCGCGACCGCGAGCCAGAGGCTGCCCAACGCCGCTCTACGCCGCATAGCGGCCCTTCCTCAGCCGACCCTGCAAAACAAACAAACGCACTTACTTAGTCATCTCCTTAATTGGGTACACACACAAACGCGCGCGCACACGCAAAATGAGCAGTCGCCCGTGAAACAAACTCCAACTACATGCACGAGTTTGGAAAGTGAATTTTGGCGATTCGAAAACGAAAACTGAAGTTGCATCAACCTCACGCCAAAAGACATGTCAGCACCAAATCATAGAATTACCTCTGACTAATAGTACTAATTGAACCCAGGTTGACATCTGTGGACTCCAAGGAACTCCCTCAGAAAGTACATTTTTTCTCGTTAAAAAAATCTGAATATTATTATTTTACACAAAACCACGGCTTTTTGACTTAAAAAATGATTTGCCGATCACTTCACATCAGTCTCAAATCTTTTTGGGGAAAAAAAGCTTGCTTAACTTAGCCTAAAGGTTTACGATACGTAGCTAAGGTTCACATGGATTCGAAAAAACAAGTTTGAGTAAACCAAAAGAACAACTCTTTCAAAAGTAAAACAGAAATTCTCAAACTGTTCCAGACAAAAGAACTAGCCTTTAAAACAGCTCACTGTGCCACAGCTGTGATGCACATTTCCTAATATTCCTCCGAGTTTTGCCTATCTACCTCAATTATCGTTCTCAAAGCGTCCTCAAAGCATTTGCAATGAGATCCGAGTAGTCACTGAACCGCAAGATGCGATCTTTGTTTGAATTTGCTGGTTAATTAAACAGCGGAAATAGAATTAAAGACCCCTTTTTTTAAAAATGACCTGTAAACAGACATGTTCTTCCTCTAAAAATGCTTTTGCTCTTCTACGGAATGCCGATAAATTAAGTACTTGAGGTAGGTTTGGCTGCCTGCTTTTGACAATCACCAATTGTCCCACCCGCTGGGTCTGGCCTAGGCCAAGTCTTCGTGACGGCCAAAGGCGGCTGCCTTGCATTGCCCATTACGATCTGTTTGAGAGAAACTTTCAAAAATACTGTGTCCACGCGGCGGGCGGGCATCGACAAGGAATCGTTTCGGAACGCTTCTCCGTCCTTCCCGACGAGTCTTCGCCTCAGAAATAATTGCAACGAGCTTTTGATCCAGTCGTTTTTTCCCTTTTCATTTCGGCCAAGTCGTGGACAGGAGCATCGGCTGGCGGTTGCTTTGTGTCTTCCATGGAAAGGGGCGGAACTGAACACGACCTCTGGACTTTCTCACCTCTCCGGCTGCTACCCTCAACCAAATCGACCACGTTTCCGATTCATATCTACCGGCTGATATGAAAGCGACCGATTTCTGGTATACTCTTTAAAGGAAAGGCATCCGGCGGGGTCAACAAAGGTGTATTATCACAAGCTTTTGCAAAAAAGAGATGAGCCAATTTATTGTAATTTTAAGGGACACCATTTCCATCGTAGGGAGTTGCTGACAGAGAGAAGTAAACGTGAGCCCTACGGAGTCAAGCCCAACGCCTGCTGTGCTCGGCTTCGCCTGCATGGAGCAAAGCACTTTGGCATCAATTAAAGCTAGTGAGATGTACTAACGAATTAAGACATAGCATCAAGTCTAAAGAAAAGAGATTCACGATCTGCAGTCCCTGCAGTGGGCAAGAGGAGGAGGGGTAAGGAGGTTGTGCGGCCGGTCGTGTCTTCACAAGCGTCGCCGCGCTCAGGCGCTTGTTCTCCTTAAAAGTACCGCGAATGAAATAAGTTTCAATTTAGCCAAAATTACCGCAATGTTATGAAACGCTGGTGGCTTAAAAATGGGCGATTATAATGAGAGGATAATACGATGCTAGTTTCTCAAAAATATCCCAGCCAGAAGAGTGAGATTTATCCAAGAACCTGAATCCTTCCGATTGGAGTCGTGATGTGTAATTTTATTTGAATATCCCCTACCCCTGTGATTCGGATGACGAGAGACAGGCAGCTCTTAAGAATGACTCTTCCAAAGGTTCCTAACGCGCGACTTCTCTCCGAGACGTTCAAAATCATTAATTTCGTAGCTCCGATTTCTGGTCCAGAGAGAAGGGTATAACCTTCCGAATGCAATCAGCCTTCTGACGCGCCGTGCAGTTCCTCCTTCAACCAGATCAAATGATGTTGGCTTGCCATTTCAACGCATCTCTGTAATGCTACAAAGCTGTGCTTAGGCGTTTATTTTATTTTATTTTCACTCATTTTTTTAGGTAAATACGGTTGACGATAGAGTACCGTTTCAAACTAGTCGATGAAATATAAGCCTTAACAATAAGCTGCTTGATAAACTTCAAAAGGACAGTAACGTGACGCTGAAATAAACCTTGAGTGAGTTTTTAACAATTCGCACGAGCAGCTCCTGAAGATGTGTAGGTTACATTAGAAAATGTTACGTTAGAAAAGCTTTGACTGGTCTTCAGTTGCTTATAGACGAGGTTTATGGTGTGGATATTGATTGAGTTGAAAGTTTATTGCGGGAACGTAATCAGCGTTTATCGTGGAAAGCCAGCACATCGTTATGATATTCTCACACTTTCAACGCTCGCCGCGCAACAAGGTCTCGAGCGCGTGAGCTTATAAAAAAGTATGTATTCTATAAAATCTGACACAGATAAACCAATTGTTGAGAATACCAAGGCTATGAGATGACGTCAAAAATCGATACAACGTTGAAAGGAATTAGATAGTTAAACAACGAGTTCCTCTCCTTGAGTTTATTGCTTTTGCTATTATCGAACGACTACAAAAGAGCGCAAGGATCGGTTTCATATCATTTCATAGAGGCGCACGGAGCGGTTTTGCAAATAACGGGTTGCAGAACCAGTTTTATACATATTGCAACATTACACATTCTGTAAGAATCCGGTAAGGTTTTATTCTGAAAGTAGAATTCAATAATACATCTCGGACGCGCAGAAAAACATTCACGACCGATGGCAAAACACCTACTTAATTGCAAGTCGTTTTGATAGGTTTGGCATTTAGTCATAAAGTGAAAACATTCACTCGGTTAGAAACGTTACATTTGATTAGTTTTGTGTTGTACCCTATAGGCTCAATCAATCACTGAAATATGAGAGTTTACAAGATACTATACCGTGCATAGATTAGGTTAAAACTTTATTTCCTTGTGTGTCGCTTTGCTATCGGCATGCTCTTCAGCTCTATCGGCTCTCGACGAGGACAACACGCCGCTCTCCAGCGGCTGATGCCGCGCCGTCGAGAAGTAAGCGGCAAGAAGTTAGTCAGGTCAGGATACATCAGGTTAGGAGCTTTCTGACTTACTTTGCTATCGCTCGGTGACGAAAGGTGGAGCTCTAGAGGTACAGAATGGAACCATGGAACCTAAAAAAAATATCGATACAAGGCGAGGGAGAACCTGACATATCTTCTGAACACTATAAGATCGTATCTTATGCTCTTCACGGTACAACAGAAACACAGCAGCAATACATCTAAATCATCGTTTAACATAACGGGCTCGTGTCCGAGTCAGCTCGCTCAAGCAAACGAATCGATCATATATCATCCACTATATATTACTCAAATTAGTGAAAGCAAAATGATTCTACCGACCACCTACAGTATGCGGACTTTCTTTCATTACCGCGAGAATCGTCTTCTTCGAAAGCATTCGTTTCGTTTTGCAGAACGGAAAGCTCAGTTTTCCAAGCGGACGTCTTGCCACTTTCCATAAATGAAGAACAAATCTCCGCGGAAAACAATGCCACGCGTGCGAATAAGCGTGCGAAAAGAAGCGTGCGAGGCGAGCTCCGCCACTTCCCACTAATGAGACACACAGCATCCATTATTGTTCAAATTAGCGAATGAATGACAGTGGCCGATGAAAGCTAATCATTACCGAATCCTCCGTTTTTTGACGCAAGGTTGCCTACCGATCACTAAAAGTTCAGACGGTTTACAGATTTTTTTCGTGGCACCCTGGGCACTGGGGCTCATCTATCCTTATCGCGCCCTTAGAACTACTGCAGTCCGTCAATGGCAGCACGGCAGCAGTTTGCAACAGCAACTGTCGTGGCGGGCAAAATCCAAAGATTTGTAAAGAATGGTATAACACGGATTCATATCAAACATTCTCATGTTACATTTCCTTCATCTTGTGTTCCACCTCTCATCGCCAAGCCGAGCTTTGTGACAGCGGAGCAAGGCACGAGACACATAACCTAGCCTTACATTAGTTAACGAAACGTCGGTTAACCTAACCTGCGCTGTCATCCTTATGGAAAAAGTTGATAATCGGGGTGGAAAACTGGAAGTAATTAATGGAACCTGTGGTGCACTATGAAAGGGCCTAACGTAACCTTGGAGTGCTATGAAACATGACGTCAGGCTTGAAAACAGCCCTTTTGTTTCGGAGAAGAGAAGAGATGTATGTCATGGCCGTGCCAAGCCGGAGTCGAGTCGAGTCGAGCCGAGCCGGGCCGGGGCAGGCGCCGGGCCTCTGATAAGCGTTGGAAGAATTAAACTTGTCTCTTTGAGTTCCTACGCTCTCAACTCAGTCAACTCTCAGAATAAACTTCTTTGCTGGGCGAAAATAGGTTGTCGCAACAAAATACATTTGTTGCTATCATACCTTTGATTTACAGCATGTCTAACGGAGACAGAATTTGTCTTGTGATGTGAATAGTGAGGATTAGTTGAAGACTAGCTGATATTTTAAAACTAGTTGGACTCGAAAATTGAGGATGACTGAAGGTGTTCCGCTAATATAGTAAAAAGATATGACGCATTAAACAGAGTGGCCCGCTCGAGATAAACGACTGCAAACCATCTGGAAAAATGATAAAAACGTTCCGGGTGATTCTACGAATAAGCGAAAAAGGTCCGTTCGAGCATTAATCTTTACACCTAAAAGTAGAGCTATTTTGTTGTTAGCTAAGTCGAAAAACAAAGAAAGGTCACTAAAATAAAGTGGTTGGCACGTTGAAGCGGAAAACCCAATCATTGTAACATACAAACCTTGGAGGAATACGATAAAATATTTATTTTTTTTGACTGCATGTGGTGGCCACTACGAAGCAGGACGTTCGATGTTCGATTACCATCAATTAATTAATTAAGAATGATAGTTATGGCGGAAGGACTCAATCTCAAAAGCTACCACACAATGCGAATCGAATATCATAAGCTCAGCCGCAATACTTAGCATTTGACAGAATCGGTCGATCAAGCGGCGCGCCGACATTGAGGTAGGCAAAATGCTATGCATGTATGCAGTGCCAGTTGCCTACCTCATTCAGCTATAACATTGGATGCGAACTGCTCGGCATGGCCACGAAAGCTCCAACACAAGAAGTAGAAAATGCGATGACCCTCAGAATTTAGTTTTTAAAATGTGCTACCGACTAGAAATAAGGGTCGAAACAGCCCTTTGTCATGACAGTACGTTAGAGATTGTTCGATAAGATTTCTATAATACAATTGCATTAGTGTACTTAAGAGAGTCGGACGACAGCAACAGCCAGTTTAGATGATGCAGTAAAATGGGACAGATGGATCGTCAAAGTTGGTCGCTCGTTTCGCTTGTGCTGTGCGTCAAGCTTGCGTGCATGGGAGAGACCAAAGCTTTCCCTCTTCCTCGTTTCCCCACTCGCCTCCTTTCGCCCAAAAATCTGTTCCGATCACGTCATTCCTCATAACCTAACGGGAAGGGAAACACAAAGTAGCCGGCTTGATTAAAAGGGTGCCGGACTCGGAAACTTGTGCACTCAGCTCGACTGTGCTAACGAACCAGAAATACTCCGTAATGGAATCACGGCGGAACAACTGGGACTATTACTTAACTATTGCTCTGCTTACTCATAAAGTAGAATTATAAAATAATAGCTATCTGAAAAAAGGCGGGCAAGGCCGGGTGTAGCCCAAGCTTTAACAATGCGCAGTCCGGAAACAAATTCACATCTCCTCTTCGGCTTTATTTTTTTTGTTTGTTTTGCAGCCGTCGGGATGGCGTGGACAATTGTGCCCCTAGGAGATGCATCGTCAGCAAGTACTTGTAGACTATTATATGGTCGCCTGAAGCGAACAAAATGACGTGATGTGATAGGGACATACGCCACGCCGACGGAACTGCATTACCTAGTCAGTGGATTTACAGTACTCAGGTTGACTTGCGTCGTGGCGTTTAGCGAGGTCGGCCTTACTGTGCATTCTTAGTACTCTCTTCCCGTTCTAAAGGTCCAATTTTCCCCCTTTCCGTGATCCACCTCTGTTCAACTTTTCATTTGAGGGTGGGCATTTCTTGGGGGTACACAAGAAGGTCATGACCCCCCAAACGATGAAAAACATAGGCAACCAGCCGTAATTTTTCAACTAGTTTGGGTTTGTTTAGATCAAGAAAAAAAACTTTTTTTTGAAAAAAAGTTATGCCAGTCAATGGAATACAGTACCTAAAGGAAAAAATCGAGCAGGGAAAGGCTGCTCCTCCATTTCCTTTATATTATTGCCTCTCATCACGAGTAGGGTAAAGTCTCAAATCCGGGTCAGTGGCTCAATTCCGGGTCGGTTTATATTTTCGCGGTTTTAGCACTGTCAGGAAGCAGGAAACGCAATTTTTCCATAGCCATCATGGACGAGAGGCTT
>Ga0058701_10004035_pt1 | contig 11816 bp, 4 predicted proteins | sample AgamicOrMae_FD_97039 | JGI IMG/M metagenome (GOLD analysis project Ga0058701, IMG submission 97039) | Agave microbial communities from Guanajuato, Mexico - Or.Ma.e | ecosystem: Host-associated > Plants > Phyllosphere > Phylloplane/Leaf | place: Guanajuato, Mexico | collected 2012-06-04 | reverse complement strand
TCTAGTAGCGCTCCAATTATATATTTAAAGGGGCTCTTCATAGCGTTGATGTCCTCTTCAACGTTTTATTTTTCGACAGTCTTTCGGTCAGAAATAGAAGGCGCATTAGTTTACGGGTGACATTAGCAAACATTTGCACGTAATGGCAACCTTCATTGCCGATACAAGGTCTGAAAAAAAACTCGTTAACGATGGTGGGATACCCTAGAAGTTATTCATACCGGTCCAGTGATTGCATTAAACATTTTGCGAGCCTTCCTTGATGACTTCGTTAAAAAGTCAATTCAGCTGAACGTCTCTGCTGAAATGACTCCGAATAAAAGTTTTGGGGACCCAAGGCGCACGGCACAGCCTCCAAATTAAGCTATTTTTTTCTTCCTCAACTCGCAACGCACACATTCTTTTTCACGACAATAGAATTTGTTAAAGGGCGTCTTTATAGTTTCGGAGATAACATCAAAAACGTCATCGCGTTTTCTGCTCCCGACGAGCATTTTTACCCCGAACAACTATCTTGCATATATAATGATAAAGTTACGACGGCAATGAGTAAAACTTCGCATCGTTTTTTTTATTAATTTTCAAACTTATTCCTCTAGACAAGTATCAACTATTATTTTAAAAATACAAGGCATTTTAATAAGAAATACATTGTGTATGGTAGTATCATTCAGTTTGGAACTGAAACCCATTTCGTCAATTTTACTATTTATTATTCCTAAAAATCTTGTATTACACGAGTGTCCTCTTGAATGAAATTTAGACATACTGTACTTCGTAAGGTAACTGCAATACTTATGTAAGCCGAAATGGATATGGTATTTTCAGACACAACCACAGGGCATATTTTGCACATTGAATAAATAACAAACCAACTTTCCCGATAAAATAGTGTAACATTCAATATAAAAGTTCCATGTCTGCATATCATGAAGACACTTACATATAATATGTTCACACTACATATTGAAAGTGATGATACGTACGCGATCATTAAGAATGTCTCTGAGTTCAAAGAGAGTGTACTATGTAGAATTTTATTTTGATCAAAGACCCTTGGTTTTGATGCGGCATGGCTTTTGCCATACGATTTATCCTCTTCCAGGTAAGGAGTTACCCTATATAGAATTTTTGGCCACCTCTCCTGGTCTGCTAGAGGTTCTTTACACTAACCTAAAAATGAATGGGAGTCAGACCTTTCGTTCAAATACCTAGACCAAAAGCAATTACTTTTGGAGATTCATTTCCCAATTTTTGTGTTACAGGGTGTATCAATTATTCTTCAATTCTAAAATAAACACTCAAGACAAACAAGGACATAGATTAGGAAAGGCTTCTGCTGTTCACCAACCCTAATAATTGATAGTTCTGTGCCGTCAAGAAAAAAATTGTAAACATGCTTCACGCCGGTATACTTCCTTAGTTAAAATAATTCGTTCCACTACCACTCACCACAGCTTGTCCACGACCGATAAGAGGAAGTTAAAAGAAAAATGAAAAACTTTATCATGTACAAAGAGGAGTTCGGCTCCCCCTAGAAATATCACTCGGTTAAATTCGATATTCAGTATTGTCCGAAAATTGAATAAAAAGATGGTAATCTTGATAACCGAAGTGCACTTAGCAAGAAATATACAAGTAAACTACTAAAAAATAATTTGAAGCGATGAAGAAGTTTTTCGACTAATACGAATCTGTGTTTTGCTTTGAAAATTGAACTAATAGAAAACTACAAAACCATGGCTGATGTTTCAATATCCACGTCTTAAAATCAGAAGAAAGGGGCAAATCATGAGATTAAATCCGCTCCAGCAAGCAGCCCGTACCGACAAATGCTACGAGTCACATTCCGAAAGTTTTCTCAGAAGTTTGTGACATAAAGAAACACCGTATGCAAAATCGATACAAACTGCTTGCGCATTAGGATAGCTTATTCCGATTTTCGAGACTTTAATAACAGCCGGAGAGTTGGTACTTAATGACCTAGCAAACTCCATAGGTTTTTTTTTCAGAAAAAAAATAGAGCACATTTTTTTTCTTCAGTTTGTTTTCGTCACCAAGATATCATCGAGTTTTCGTAATAATGTAATGAATAAAAAACAATCGCTCAAACTAAAATTAACGTTGGTTTGCCAAATATCTTCAATATTTCAAGCACATCTCAGCTAATTAAAATAAAAAAAATACGAGAACAAAAACACACAGAACAAATAGCGCTAAAATTTCTCAAACTTAAGTTTTCTAAATTTTCCCGAACACCCGGCATAGTTCATACTAGGTTTGCAAGGAACCTAAATTTATTCCCTGTATTACACAATATTTCTTCCGGAAGTTTGCTAGTGTATATAGCTTTTTGCTATTGTTTTCAGATTTTAGGCGAAGTACACTTAAGCATAGCATTCCATTCGTATCGAACGCAGAAAAATGAAGTACCAAGCCACGAAAATATCGTAGATGAAGCACACCTTCACCACTGCTTGTTCCTTTTAACATAGAGATTGCGTTCCAAAGGTTGTCATGACCTCCCCGAGGCACAGGGTGACGTGCTAAACAATGGTTTCTTGGGGCGAAAAGACATATTGGCAACTTCGCATGGGTCGAAGCTACATTTCGGCTCCTTGATCAATCACTAAGAAACTGCTAATGAATTCGACGTTGAATGTGCGATACTAATTACGGGAAAAGGGAGAAAGTTCATACAGGAAGTATTTGAGCGAGGGGTCGAGCATTTGTTTGCTTATTTTTTATCTTTGCCATATTTTTTTGTGAGTGGTTTAGTCCTACCCATTAATAACTGTGGGAGTTTGCATAGAGCGAAGAAAAAAAAAAGGTCAAATTTACTTACATTTTTTGCAAATATTTTTCGTAATCAAATAAATTTAGGTTGGATCCATGTATCTTTTTTTTCCTTTGTGAAAAACAGAGAGAGCATTCCTTATGCTTTCAGTATGTCCGTAAAACCGATCTAATCAAAACGCGTCTCGAATACGTCACTGAACAAAACACAATCGATCAAGTCACAAAAAAAAGGGATCCATGAGCTTTTTTTCTACTTTTCATTAATATCTTTGAAAATCCACTTTTTTTAGCACAAAACTTCATTTTCCGTCTAAAAAGTACAGTTTGAATATACAAGTAACATTCTTCAGACTGATAGTATTTTTGAAATGCTTTGTTGGGTGATCATCGGCGAGTGGGTGACTTTCAACTAGCATTAATCCTGAGCTTTTTGATTTTTCTGAAATGCCATTGACTCTACTTTATAATTCGGTTCAACCCACATTTTTTGCATTTTTTTTCCCGAAGGAAAAAAAAAAGTATTCTAGGCTGAAAAGACTTTCGTGCAAAACTAATACAAAGTGCAAAATACTTATGTTTATCTTCAAGTGGTGATTACAACTCAAATTTATTCAGGTCATCAGCACATTCATGCCTTAAAACATTTTTATCATGAAAAATCATGACAGTTTTCTGCTCAAATCTTATCTAACTTCATTTATTCCCTCGCTTGCAACTTATTTCTGAATAAAATCGAACTTTTCGCTAAACATTCATTTTCGGACCAAATGATTGCCTAGTGGCTTTCCAGCCCCTGCTCTACATACTTCGTTATTGTTAGGTAGTTCGCACTGAAACAATTCATCCTCTATAAGAAACAGCTGACCCGCTGCGTAAAAATCCACAAAAATAAGCTACAAAACAGCAGTGACACTTCCAGAGCTGAGCTCAACATTAAAGTTGTGTGTCGAAAAAAAAGGACATAATTAATGATGGTGTTGCGAGTGAAGCAAAGAGCTATTGCGAAGCGAAAACAGCATCGCCGCCGTCTTTGCAATAAGATTAATCGGCAACTACGCCGCAAGATGTTGCGGGCTTAACTTCTTGATTTAACCATGTCTAAATGTTGGTACGGCACCCCTAACTAGATATCTACGAGGCATACAGTATGTTTTGTTTCTCATTCACGACTATTTTTTGCCAAGTACTATCAACTAACAGGTGGAAATATAAATGAACAGAAATAAAAACACTTGAAAATAATTGTATTGTTGAAAATTGGCTGGATCATATTCCACATCGAACATTCCTCAAAACAGCTGCCATTTGGAAAAGCATTCTTGACCGAAATGTGAACGATCAAGGTTAACAATGCTATCACATTGCAAACAAGCTACAATATTTTAAGGAAGTTAAGGTTAGGGTTTAGTTGATAAAGGGTTAGGCTTCATTTTGTTAGATTACATTCAAGTTTAGGTAGAATTTAGTTCACTTTCATTTCCGCTAAGACTGATTCAGTTGTAATATTATGTTGGTAGTAAATTAACTTTCAACATAAGTTAACGTGTTGTTAGTTATGATTTGAAATTCGTTAAGGTTCGCAGCTAGGGTCAAGGCTAAGTAAGGGTTCCTAGAACATACCTGAATATGACATTAGTTCTTAGTAGGCAAACATTAATTACAGCCAAGTGTATTAACTTTCCATTGCTACCAGGAAATGCAAGTACTTAAGCGGAGAGAACTTTTGCCGTCAGCCGCCGCAGACACTTTGCGCGTGACCTACATTTTGGCGCCAGGCAAAAAAAATACACATTCCACGCACTGTGGCGCGTATCGGATCATACTAACAATCCAAAACTCCCGACTCGCACATAACTTTCAACTCAGACGTAACGACTACCGCTTTACAGTAGCTATGGTTTTGGTCGATTCATGGTGTGTTCTTTTATCGCTGAAGAACGAAATCGATACATTTTAGAAAGCTCCACATATATGTACGCGTTCTGCCTGTAAACGTTTTAAAACAGAAACAAACAGAGTTACGCCTTTTTTTTGTTGACAAAATAGCAATCTGAATAGACTTAACCTCCTCTCAGAAAAAAAAACATCTTGGTCTTCTAGAACATGTGTAAGATAAGAAGTGCGTCCTCTTGACAAAGGCAACAACCACGATGCTGACAACACAGTAGAATTCAACCGTTAAGTTGGCAGCTCTTGCATTTCCTCTCCTAAATGCAAATCAAACAAATCGTGGCGTTCTGCCATCAACCCACCAAGTGCTTCCACCGGTACTGTCGTCATACTTTACCAAATGAATCGAATTCATGATACATCAGAGTTCAAAGGTAGCGTATATATTTATCGGAATACTAAATTTGATTTCATCCGTCAGTTTGAGGCCCTCAAGCAATAATAAAGCCATTTTTCTCACCGGAGCAACATCCTCACCAGTCATAGTACCTCATAAAAACACCTCATTGAAAAGTTAAAAAGCCCCTTAGTTCAAGGCTTCCATACATCTTCTCCTGCGTGGAACATGCATTCGGGGATGTGAAGAACGGTAACACGGCCACAGAAAAGCCGGCAAAAGTTTGAACAAGCAGCACACTGAGAAAGAAGTAGGCCCGGCCGCCGGCGCGCACATACTCACTGAGATACGATCCCGCCGCCTTCGCTAAAACTTGCTCCATAAATCGAATAGGAATCTCAGACCTCAGCCTCATTGGAAGCTACAGTAGAAAACCTTCCCGCTGCCCGGCAACACCACCAATAATGAGACCATTGTGAACAGTTGCCTTGTTTAACACGATTAATGCTCGCTTTTTCCAGCATAAAAATGAATCTAGTTGTTGCGGCTTTTCCTTCTAGCGGGAGAACCCGCTTTTTCATTACCGGTAGTTTTCATTTACGTTTCTTTCGGCAAGGCGAGATAGTTATTTGGTGAGTAATGGTTAGTTACCTCGGGTCGATAATGTGTATTGGCCTATTTTGTTATACGGTTCGAGGCAACAAGTTATGGTGAGAGTCTTAAGAGGTTGGTGAACCTCGGATAGAATACTGCAATGCAATTGGCCGATGGCTATGATTCTCTGTAAAAAAAAAGACTTGGGACATGTATAACTGAAATATGTTAGAGTAATGCACCATTCCAGCATTGTAAGATTTGGGGATTCCTTTTAGGTCGTGGATAAGCTTCTGCATGGTGCGGGTTGCACCATGCAGAACATGCGCACCATGCGACGAAGATGCGAGCAAATGCCTCTTTACCATTCTCTCTATATGTCTGTCATCTACCTATTTGATGAACTCCCCAAGTCTAAGCGATACCAAATGGTATCAACATTGTTTTTACTTCCCTACACAGTAACATTTGAAAGCTTCGATAGAAACTCTTGGAATTCACTAATACGATTCTGTGATTGTAAAGTTGACACATTCACGCCTTATGTGCAGACCACAAAAAGAAGTAACAAAAGGCGCTTATAAAAATCAGCACTCAAAACTTCCCTCTTGAGTGTGGAATGGCTTAGTTCATATAGCTTCGGTTTATAGTATTTAATCATAATATAGTTTATAATATTTTAAAAAGACAACTTGGTTTGTTCGTAGGGAGTCATCTCAGCATGATCCCAATGCATCCTAACAATACTTTAAATTTTATGGAAAATATCGTGAATATCCTAAAACCCTTGACAAAGCTGATCTCATAATTCTGAGACAGAACCTCGTAGAAGGGATCAGTTATGGGCAGCAATGTAACCTCATGGTCGCACCCAGCTCCGTCTCATGTCAGAAGATTGCATGGCTGCCGGCCAAAACGCAGGCAGGGCCTCGAGAAAATGCGTGGGCCAATATCTATAAAGCGCGCTTTCAATTTGGCGGGCTAAGCCTGACCTGCACCTACGCAGTTACCACCTGTCACACCTCATGATACTTGCTTCAAGATAGAGCTGAACATTTTGTGCAAAGTTTCCACAGAGAATGACGGAACGCTTAACAACCATGTTACCCGCTCCGCTCAGGGTTTCGCTTTGTGACATTCTCAAGTCAGACAAGCTCCCAGTTAAAGGGGTGGCACTGGCTTCAAGTGCGTGTTAAACTACAACGACGATAATAGTGCCTATGCGGGTCATTAGAGAAGCTCCTTACATCACAAAAGGCCAGTCGACTTGAAAGTCTCAAGATCCTCATGGAAACGTCTCAAAATGTATTCATTGGTTCTCGTCACAACCAGCCGTTCTTACAGGCTGCCCAATCACGGACTATTTTCAATTGGCGTTTCAAGAAAAGTAGACCGCGGTAACGGATGAAAATAATTCTGTTCTAGTCGACATCTTGGAGGCAAGAAACACCTCGCCAAAAATCAAATAATTTTGTCAACTATATTATTGTTGTCAGCAACGTTTTTTTGCCACTAATTAAATTACTTTTAAAAGAAGTAACCGGGAAGGAAGTTGAAGACTGTAAAATTATTCAAAGCAACTATTTAAGGCTGACTACTGGCTTGAAAGACAAAGTGACTCACTACTAAAATTTGAGCAAAAAAAGTAATAAAAACAGATTGTTAAAGTTATAAATTCCAGTAACAGGATCATCAAAGCTTACCAGCTCGTTGCAAACCCTCGAAACTGCTTACCTGAAATGAGGAAAATTATAATTATTTTTAAGAAGAAAATCGTTGTAATTCAGGACATTTCGGCTTTTTTCAACAGCACGCGACCATTGACAAAGTGTTTACATGGCTACAAAAGTAGCACAAAAAATCAGGGATTTTGCACCTTTATTACAAATTTGTGTCAAGAGAAGTAAAGTTTTAAAAACCGCCCAGGGAAACCTGATACGTAACTGGCAGACTAAATATGGATACTTCCCCCGGAGGTAATTCTGTAACTACCTAACCTAGATATATTTTGGAGGTGTTTTGGAACTACTTAACAAGATATACTGTATGAGGTCATCACTGGAGTCTTTACTGATGATGGTGAGTGGTAATAGCTAACGAAAAGAGGTAAACGATGACAGTGAAGATGAAGACTTATTGTTGATGATGATGATTGTCAAGAATATTGTATGCAAAATTTCAATCAACACAATGTATATAGTATTTAATCATTATGACTGATAAATAACACTGTACAGTAAAGTACGGCTCTTTAAAGGAATGCCTTCATTTTTGTAACGTTCCATCCATGCTTCGTCTGTAATTGCCTCTAAAAAATATAAACGATAAACTATATGGTTTAGGTAAGGCTGATGCGGGGCTGTTTTGATCTTGGGTGCTATACATTACTGCGCTCCTTCTTTGGTACCTCTCCGTACACATTCACACAGCCAGAAGCCTTTCCTGAAGAATTCCGCAGTCGCAAAAACAGAAGTTTAAAAGTAATGGGCATCAGCCAAGGCGATAGGTTAACTATAGTACCTCATGCCTTACTATTCGGGATATGCGGGAGACGATCGAACAGACGAGGTGGATCATTGAACCTTGGACATTTTGTGTGATGGATGAAGTTGATGGGTAAGGTATGATGAAACAGGGGACCAAGATAAAGGAGGGAGGGACACTTTGCGAAATTCGAGCAACTGAATAGTGTTGACGCATTTTATGCAAGGCACGGCGGGAACAACTTTAAAAGATTCATTTCTAGCACGAGGCTCAGGCCCGCCGTGCCAGGCCGCTCGGCCGGCCGCGTTGGAGAAGCCGCGCACGTACGAGATGTCTTTGAGGGAGAGAGATAGGTATGTACAACCGCTGCCTGCAAGGAACAAAAAGAAAATCATTCCATTCTTTTTGCGAGTCAGCAAAACAATATATGCCCATTAAGATGTGTTACCTTGTATTTTCTAGATTCTTTTCTTTCTCCAAAACGATTAATCCTTCTCTTTGAGGAGAAGTTGGATGTAACAACTCATGTGGGGTAAACCCACACTCCTAAGATGATTTCAGCGACGGCATGTAGGGTAAGGGAGATACTAAATATATGTAAGTTAAAACCATAAATTCAAGAAGCATACTGCTGGTTCTTACTCGCTGATGATAAGACCACCGAAAGACAGCACAGCACAGCGAAGGAGCAACGATGGGAGGAACATGGCACGGAACCATAACTAGGTTAACCTAATCAAAGTGAACATAACCCACAATTACCTGTGATTCGCGGTTGTGTGAGGTTGATCCCCTTGCATTGGTAAACGATTAAACCACAGCGAATTACAAGTGTAAAACAATACCTTTCCAACACTGTGATTGTGCGTCAGTAAGCAAAAATCGTACACTGTCCATCAGCACTTTCTGTTATTTCCCCAATCATGCAACAAAATAATGGTTACGACTTACTCATTCACGTCGGTGCATCACCTCGCTCGCCGAAGCACCGAATAGTAAAACGCAAAGGACAGTATCAGAAGGTAATTTAACGTGGCCTTCATTCTACCTGAAATATTCGGCCACTCCTAGTTCTCAGGTCCATCTGCATTGACTGACGACAAAAATATGACTAGCATGGACGACCAGGCAGTGCCGACAGAAAAAGAGCATTGCGATGGAAGTTGGACGTGGGCCAGAATAAAGAAAGGGTTCCTGCCGATCGCATGCAAGTCGTTTGACAAAACGGTGAGCATCGTGAGAGGTTGCGGCGTGATGAGGGTGGGAAAAGAGTAAGCTACGATGCACCGGAGGTGTAGAAAGCCCGAGGCAGGGTAGCTGCTCCATCATTCCGAGCGAAGATACAATGGCGCTTGCTGCAACCCGGGCCTCCTCTAGCGCGGCGCCCCGGTTCGCAAGGACGAGAGCGTTATCCACTTCTGGGTTAGATGACATACCAATAAGGGACGCTGCGTCAATCTCTCTCGGAATAATGCCGACGAGCAAGGGGCTCAACTTCGCCAAAGCATTTTCAGTCATAGCGAGTTTCTTGTGTCCTTTGGTATTAAGGGAAAAGCATGTCTTGAAACGGTGTGGTTGAGCAGGGATAAAGTGAAAATTTTGAAGCCAGAGATAAATTGCAAAAGATGTTGCTGTAGTACTTTGACGAATTTTTAGTTTAATTAGGTTAGAGAAAGACACTGCTTGGATATGTTACTCATGGATTTTAGATAAACCTACGATAGGTCTGAGCGTAAGAGAAAGGATCTCGTATCAGAAGGGGAAGTGTTGCAGTCGAGGTATATTAACATATTATTTTGATAGGCTAACAATACGTTATTCAGGAAAAAAAAATCTTTTAGGTAAGGTAAAAAAGCCTTAAGATCAACTGGGAGGGGCTAATTATAAAGCTAAAGTTAGGTTAAAATGAAATAGGATAGCTTACATTTTAAACTAAAGAAAATGACAGAATTTCTCATGTAACTCTGAAGCCACTATGAACGTGTCAAGATACCCCATGTTTTCAGAAGAATTTTTATTCGCATAAGATATGTTTTGCAGATGTGGATGTATTTTCACAAATTACTAAAGATAGTTTTGAAATGGAAGACTGCCTGATATTTCTGTTTTTAATACTCCTAGTAAAAGCTATATTTTTCCTGCAATGCATTACAAAGATTAGGACTCTGAAATAATGGCCTCTCAGTGTTTGAGCAGGCTGGTCGTCCCTATAATTCAAAATCACTTTTACAATATCAGTGATCGTTGTTTTACAACCAGTGATGGATAGGTTTTTTGGATGCGAAGGTATGGACACTTGGTTCAATGACTTTTGTATCTTTGATTCGTTCATAACTGGTGTATAAATCATCACAAGGCAATTTCAAAACATTGCTCTGATGAATACCGTGAGAAACATTCTCCATAATCACGGAAAAAAGGGAAAAAAATGTTTGGAGCAAATAGTACTATCTTTTTCAAATATTATCTTGCTAGTAAACCTGAGAAATATATTGCAATGATTTAAAAATAAAGTTGCAGCCTTTTTTAACCTGGTATTCCTGCTGGACAAGCGTGATTGCTGGGATCAAACAGTTTGTTTCCCTTGGAATTGATTTTTGGGGCTGTTTCCGACTTTGATTGAGTAAAACACATACTTTATTGACCATTATATTTATCATCGCATACAGAAAATTGAGGTGCTTCAGACCTCAATAAAACATTGGTTGGATGATTCACACGTGGCGTGTGTGGCTATCAGGTTACAGGAATACTGGAAATTCGAAAGGAATTGGAATACTGGACAAAATGGATGCTGCTTTTCGAATCATTTCCTATGATTTATACCCACGTACATACGCTGCAGTTCTGCTTCAATAGGCGCCTTTTACCCTTTCTCTTCAGATAAAAGGACGCACTCCAGGTACTCGGTTTCTTTCGCTCAAATACATTCAAAGGTTTTTCAGGAAGCCAGCGGATTGGAATAATCTCGATCGCGGAAAAAGGCTAACATCATTAATATTTTTATAAAGAAATGTTGCGTACAGATGCTGGCATATATCCGACATGGAATTACTTCTATAAAGATGCTACTTAATCAGACAAAAGAGAATCGAGCTGACAACGCACAATAAAAACCAACAAGACCTGTAATTACATTGACCCAAGAAGTCCCTATATCGCAAAAACCAATGAACTCTTGTAACCTAAAGTTTCAGGTAGTTAGGCATTGTTAGGCTCCCTTAAATAAGTTCAGAAAAAAATGGATATGAAGTTTATTCAAAGCTTTTTATATCCGCGAGAACTTTTTCATATCCGGTAGGAATCAGGCCTGCGTCAAGACATCTCTTTTCAAATAACAAACACGGAGAGAACTGTATTAATGAAGTTGAAAAAAAAAGTTGTTTAAAAAAGGTGAAAGCCAACTTGGTTATTGAAAGTTAACCGATTTGCCAGTAAACGCTACTGTTATCAGTGCAGTATAACGGTAACGTTTACTAGCAAACCTGTTAGCGTTTACTAGCCATGTTTGTCTGTTTCAATTATTAGTTACAGTAGAAATCGTATATAACGAGCACGAAGATCACGCCGAATTTGCTCGTTATAACCGGTTCTCGTTATAACCGATATCGCGATATTTATATACGTGCATCCACTAAAACATTTAATTACG
>Ga0058701_10004034_pt1 | contig 11817 bp, 7 predicted proteins | sample AgamicOrMae_FD_97039 | JGI IMG/M metagenome (GOLD analysis project Ga0058701, IMG submission 97039) | Agave microbial communities from Guanajuato, Mexico - Or.Ma.e | ecosystem: Host-associated > Plants > Phyllosphere > Phylloplane/Leaf | place: Guanajuato, Mexico | collected 2012-06-04 | reverse complement strand
CTTTTAAGTTCAGTACTGACACAATTCAAAAAATACAACCCCTCTGGGAACCTGAAATCAAATAATTTAGGCATTTTCCAAAGCTTAAAATTGCGTATCTTATTGGAAAAAAAATCCTTCCAACTCCACTTTAGCTGAATTTCACTCCAAATACTTTGGGCTTTTATGGGTTAAGATCCATTCATATAACTGCACAGTTTTTCTCAACGTATTCTTTATCTCCTACTTCAAAGTAGAAATAGGAGTAATTATCGACGTTTTTATATAAGAATCTTGAAATTATAGGCCTTCTCGGGGCTATCGGTTTAAATATCCGATTGCTATTAGCCATCAGCGTCGTAAGTTACAAGATTGCTCACCTGCAAGATGACTCATTAAATATAAAGTTTTAACGTAATCTTGTTTTTTTTTCAGGTTTGTGGCTTTGGCGCTAAGGCTGTGCAGGCTCACCAAATTCCCTGTCGGTGAGTGTTTTAATATAAGGTTCATATAAGTCACGGTAAACGGGAAAGGAAGAAAGTTTCCCCAAGTTTAATTGCTTGCACGTGCGTATTTGGATCATTTATTGTTGTTTTACGTAAATCATTATGACGTGTCATATTTTAAGGGAAAAAAGATATTTCAGTGGGGGAACCGACTGAAAAGTGAAACATTTACCTCATTCTTACTCACAAACGATGCGTTTTGGACTTGAATCTGAGCTACCGAGTAAAACTTCTCGTTGTATTTCGAGGATTAACAGTACGCAATTGCTGACATTAAATATCTTGTGATTATCTTTCCTTTTTCTGCATTTTTGGTGACGAAAGGTTAAGTTACGGTCACTGTCGTGGCGCACTTATGTCACTCCGTGGTGTGTTGGGATCTTAAATACTGGAGATAGAAAATGCATACCTTTAAACATTAGGGTTAACAGGCGGTAATCAGACATTTAAGTGAAATAGTCGTCGATGGTATTTTTCAAATTTCTATTGATTTTGTTTCGGTATACGTAATATATTCGCATCAAATTTCCGTTGTACAGAAAGCTAAAGGAAGAGGCGAGGAAGTAGAATTAAATCTGACAGGACTCGAAAATAGCCCGAGAAAAAAATGAGAAAATAAGAAAACTGGCAGACAGGAAATGGCAAGGAGGCGAATATTGCAATAAAAGAATGGAGGAAAGACGAAGAAAGACTTCTTTGGAAGTTACGCGTTTGAGCCATGAACACCGTTTGGTGACCCTAATCGAAAAATGAAATTATTTCTAACTTCGCCTCTAGTCTCTCTTTACTAAGAAACGAATGAAAACGAGATTCGCGTATTTTGGTGTACTTGATCTCGAATAAAAATTGGAAAAATATGCTGTTCTTAGCTATTCCTTATCTTTTCTATACTCAGCACGTGTACAGTCCTCAACAAGACGCAAAGAATCAAGCAGGGCCACGCCCCCGCAAAAAATTCTCGTTCTTTACCAAAATAACCGAATGTTTCTAAGGATATTTTGATCTTATTTCGACTCTTGCTGGAGCCCTTTCCTTTACAAGGCAACATTAAATGACCCCATAAGTCGTAAGCCATAAGGTTGTCGGATCTGAAAAGTCGTTGCCTAGGTAATAGCTAAACGGCGGCGTGCAGTTTAGGTTGCCTATGGAGTGCACGCTTAAGACTTTGGGTTCTCCTCCAAATGCGCAGCTATGGCGCGGTCGGGTCTTTCTTCAGCAGCTAATATGCGATGAGACTTGTTACCACCCTGGGAAGAACCAGGTTTGGTTCCTATTGCGTGGGTTTGTGCTGGGTGCCAACAAGGCGTCGTGGCTGAGTGGTCAGCGTGTCCGCCTGTCAGTCTCCCGGCGTGGCTTCGATTCTTAGTTCCGTTACATTTTTTACTCGTTGTACCTCCCTTCTCCTCTCTTCATAAAAAGGAGGTAGGACGAGTATTGTTGGGGTTTCAGTTTTTTCGGAAAAAGAAACTTCGGCGTCGATCGAAGCCTATGTTTCGAACATGGTTTCGAAGGATAAAAATTCTCTCGCCATAAGATGGGCCGTAAGGAGAAGCTAATTATTAGGTAAATAAATAAAATATCTTACGGGTTTTAAGGAAGTTTTACATATTAAAGAGTACAAAGTGGCCTGCGAAACATAGTGCCACCTTTTAATCACCAATAAAAAATCTGGCCGGTTTAAAAATTAAAGACCATGTAAAAAAAAACATTAACACGAGTAAACAAAAAATTAGAGATGAAACCCCTAAGAGTTAAATTTACTCAAAAGAAATTTGAGAATTCCGATTTTTCATTAAAAAAGTAAGAATGCTAAACAAAGATAACCATGCGAAAAAAGGGGCCTAGGTCAGAGTTTATTGGGATGAGAAATCGACATTGTACTAACAAGGGTAGTCATGATTTTAGGGGCATCCTACCCGTAGGGAGGTAAAATCCTAAGTAATGTAAGCAAGACACAAAAATTCAACCTGAAATTTTGCAAAGGAAAGGAAATAACCCTCCTGTATAGGAACCGGCCTCTGAGTACCAATGGGTGGGTGTTAGGGAGGTAAATATCAGTGACGCATATAAAATTGAAGTAGTGTTAAAAAAGAAAAATAAGTAGCATTTTAAGAGGTTGTAGGTCATAACCAGATTTTTTCACTGATTTCGAGATCATTTAAAAAATTTTCAGCCCGTCTCTAGTTACAAAAGTTTAAACAAAAACGGTGATTTCCGTTTTTTTTTAATAAGAAATATAATAATTTTAACAACGCAGCTTAACCATCTGAAAAGTAGGGGCCTAGTTCACAGTTTATTGGGCTAAAAAATCGTCCCCCCAGTAATAAGGGTAGTCAAGTTTTAGGGGATTTCAGGGGTTCTTCCTTTTTGTCTGTCTATGGCAACACTCTTTTGGGATACTTTGGGTGAACGCTTGTCAATGACCTATTAAAACTTCACGACCTAACTTTCCTGTAGACAGCACAAAACGATTTGCACCCGAGGTCATTGTTATTTTTTTCACCCTTGATGAAAAGAAAACAGACGAATTGGCGGGAAGCAAAGATGACGGGAGAAGGTGATTGCCAAAAGAAGAATGGTTTTATTCATGCCCCGGGGGAAAGACTGGAAAGTTACCAAGTTCAAACTTAGCTAGGATTTCAGTAATTAATATGGATTGCTTCCTTCTTTAACGTTGCCAATAGCAACACGAATGTTGAAAGGATTTCGGTAGATACAAGCGGACAAACCTGATGTATGTGAAAACAGGGCTCGACATAGCATCGTCCACTACAAGCCTACAAACACTGAAATGATCTCTTAGGCCAAGAAATAGTTTCTTGATACCGTGATAAACATTTTTTCGTTTCTACGGCAAAATTTCATTTTTATTGCGACAAGAATTTTGATTTTACTGCTAGAAAATAATTATTGTGCAAAGAAAAAAATGTCTCTATATCAAGAACAATCTTCTTGGCATGGGAAAATGTTCCAGTAAGTGTGCGCTGTCACTTCGAAAAGTAGGACATTACCCTAAAATATCTGAAACAAGCATTAATATCATGTATAAATATAAGTATTAAACTAGTTCTTAATGCAAGACGACCGTTTGAAAGCGAAATTGGGTTAGCTGGACATTTAAAAGTCACCTTCCCGCTTGGAAATTACATTTATGTTACTTTGCTTTTCTCTGAATGAAGTCTGAGAGAAATTTGCTTTCCAAAAGCACTGAGCAGAAGTTTTGAGGGCTGCTGTACACACTCACTCGCATGTCTGGCAAACCGCTAGGTCCCCAACTACATTGCCCGTTATGTTAATCTTATTTTGTCGCAAATGAGAGTCTGTCAGGTCGAGCAAATAACCCCAACGCGACTGCCCGATCTCATCACTCCATCATCGTTAGGCGAAATGCACAGGCATTCCCACTCGGTGTTGATGCTATAACTGTGGTGTCCCGAAAGTAACAAATGATTGCTTTTAAGGGTAGACTACTCGTCTATGTGCAACTTACAGATTTTTTCTTTGCTTTTTGAACCGTCACGTACGTGGCGATAATTCAATATCAATATTGAACATTCCCATATCAGGTTTGGAAGTCTTTAAGTGGCTTTGATTAGTTCTATCCCAGTTTCTGGTAGTCCTAAAGTAGCTTTTGGAAACCTTATAAACTCGCTTTCGGCAGTGCTATGCCACTGTTTGTCAGTCATATTCCTACTCTGCAGTCCTAAACCGGGTCTGGAAAGAACTATACCGACTTGGTTATGAAGGAAAGAGGTGAGACATATTTTGATTAGTTTTATGAGGTGAATAATTGACAGTCATGACGCTGGTTTGGAAGAGTGGTCGAAGTGATAGAAATCTGATCGGATATTTGGGTGATTTAACGTGATTCATAAGACCCACAGTATTTTTGCCATAAACAACTTTTATTTTCAAAGATAGCCTCCATAAAAGGTGATGTGGGATCTTCATTGAAGTATAATAACATCCTGTTCCGACAGTCTTTTCAGTCCCTCCTTAATGTAAAATTACTTTATTTATAAGTGGATATTTGCTAAAGTTTTAGCAGAGTATTTCTAGTTTTTGCAATATTTTCAACAGAATATTTTAAGTTTCTTCAATATTTTTAGCAGAGGCTTTTGGAATTGCATTTTTTAAAAAGTCATTTGACCTAATGTCCTCTTGAATCAACCATGCGGCAACCTAACAGAGTTGAATCCCTCGCGTGCTTAGTATCTGACCTGTGTCCCGTTTATTCCGCAGACAATACTGTTGTCACAGCGGTTATATTTTGAGTCCAGACCACATTATCAGGTTGTTTACGGCAGGAAACATCTCTGCAAATAAAAGAACAAAGTACACCTAAGTTGCGTCTGGTCCGGATATGTTTCTCTTTCTTATGTTTGGTCCGAGTATAGCATCGCTCCCAGACGATCGTTATTGTTGGCACTACTGCATACCGAGTTTTCCTCTATCCTTGCCAACGTGGTCACTGACTCGCCAGAATTCCTTCTGTCGATACTTCCCGTCTTATATGATTGGGATCGTACCCTTAGTCTTTACATTTGAAAGGTTCGATTTTCCCATCTCTTGTGACCCTCTTTCCGCCCTCGAGCGGAGCGGAGCGACCAGCGTTGGAGCGAGCCACAAGGCAGGTAAAATAACTTAACCTAAATTAACGATTACCCTGATGACACTTCTTGGCGACAGGTTCTTTCGTCTAGAAGAAGGAAGGATGACAGTTGAGTAACAATAAAGTCAGTGAGTCTGAAAGCATACCCGAAGGGGAAAAAAACAAAACAAAAAAAAACGAGGCTGTGCATGATTTTTTTTCTTTTTCCTCCAAATGTTTTTTTTTAAGTTTATCGAATTAGACCATACTTAAGTAAACTTATTTAAGGGAAATCAATCCGCACAATAACCTTAACTTATCATATCTAAAGGCAGCTGGCCTAAGTCTACTCTAAATCTCAGCAACGGAGGTCACTCGAATTTTAGCAACAACATAACCTCAAATAAAGAAAAAAATATCTTCCTCTACGGATACGTCGTGACACAGAATTATCACACAATTCCAGCCATTCTTGAAATATTGCACCCTATAAAAAGACCTTAAGAAGACTGAAACAGTCTTCGTTGAAAACCTTGATATTGCAATCATTGCTCAAATTACATTTCCGCATCCGAGAAATAGCAATCGGAAAAATGCAAACTAAGCTGTTGTAATGTAATATTAAGTAACTCGCTGCCGTATCTCTTCGAGGTAGCTCTGTTGTATTTTAAATTTCGAGGCTTACTTGGATTCTAGCGTTGACACTTTCGGTTATTCGGATTAAAAATTCACCTTTCGGAGCGAGAAACAGTTGTGAAATCTTGAGGTCCCAATGGCAGCTTCTCAAAGGCGTTCTGGGACAAGTTTGCGGCATTATTTCCCTGAGGAAAGACTCTTTGTTTTTGTGCGAAAATGAACAATTTACGGGCTACTCGCGAAAACAGTGACTTGTGGCTGTGTTGTTATTTCGCGTGTGTTTGTACATGACCTATCTGGTAACTTTGGGGGCCCCTTTGCCACCAAAGTTTGTGTCGCTCTCTCTATTTTATGACAATATACGGCTTGTCAGAAGCATGTGCAAAATCTCATTTTGGCGGTAGAAGAAAATACAAGCTCACAGATCACTGGCGTCTACAAGGTACGACCTTGCTCTGAACCATTTTTGGGAATTTTGAGAAAAAAGGTGACGTAGGTCGAGGTTTATCTCCTTGCATAATGCCATTTGAGAGAACATAAAGTTTGCTCCCCCCCCAAAAAAAAATGTATTAAAAAAATCGTAAATGTGGTAAAAGAGGTGAATTAAAAATATGGCAAATTGGTTATTCATCGATAGAAGTTGTTTACGTGGTAATAAACGATCATAAATTCAGCAATAGACAAACAAATCATAAGTTGCTGGCCTTTAGAACAGTGTCCTCATCTTAAGTAGCGTTTTAACTCATATATTTAGCGTACTTCATGCCAGGCTTTTGTCGGTATTAAAAAAGTTGGAATAACACAAACTGAAAAAGAAATCAAAGACAAAACCAATGTCACTGCTAAACGGATGAAAACTTTTTTAAACTGTAAAATTGAAATTTGGACAACGCGAGCAATACTCAATGTCTTCATTACTGAATACGCCTATGCTACAAAGAATTGAAACCCGACAGCTATTTATCTGTGACCCTTGAACGCAATATCAAATAGCCTAGCGGAGATGACACACCAAATTTACTCTGCTATTCCACCAACACAATAATGCATAAATTTTACTTCTTCTGGAACCGGAGGCAGTATCTGTTTTCTATTAATTTTCATTAAAAATGTCGATAATTAAGTGCAGGGATCAAAATTTTAAAATTGATTCGCCTTTTTAGTAATTTAGTCTACATTTTTTTTTTTACAAAAATGACTTCGAAAAAATGTCGAGAACCTGATTCTTACCATTTGACACGTGTACGCTTCCTGCCACTTCCTAGACCAATTTATATCAACAAGAGACAATCGACTTCGCTTGGTATGCCGTGAATCCTGTGTTCCCATTGTTCACATTCCCATCCTGATTTTTGCTATGTATTCGGAGCTCACTCTGAGCTTTATGAGCAGAATCGCCATGAGACATGTCATGGAGAAACACCAACGAACTGTCAAAACAAAACAGTTCCAACATCCCCTTGTGCTCCTGCATCTTAAGAATCAGTAATCCCATTACGTCGTTTCAAACTGGATTGAAAAGCAGTCCCCCTAGTAGTCTTTCTACCTCACAGGGCATTTTGATTCTGAGACAATTCTAAATACTTGTCAGAATGCAGGGGAGCGGCTGCAATCCCCAACGCGAGGCGTGTGTATTCAAATAGGGGTGTCGTGAGTAGCAAACGTCATCAAAAATGACACAGCCCCTTGTCGCCCTTGCACGCTGCTGTCTCGCTGCCCTGTCATGTTCACCCTCCACATCGCAGGCCGCAGAATCTTCACTAGCACTAGTCCAGATCGGAACCACTTTCTAGGCACACTCGATTGTATTTTTTAGGCTATTGTACCTAATTACGTTTTGAGATAATTTCAAAGCCTCCCTTAAATAAAAACATTCCGCTCCTTCAACGTAACGTTGTACAATACGTCACACCGTCAACAAAAAAGTTCAACTTACAAAAGTCTTTCTTCTAAAATAGTGTTGAGATTCCTCCTCAGATAGGGGTTGACTTACAACAGACCAAGGTATTTGAAGTGCAAGCTTAAAAGAAATTGAAAGGATTCGTTCTATTAAAATATGTTTTATTAAGCTTTGGGAAATGCCTAAATTAATAAATTTCAGGTTTCCACAGCTGTGATAGTTTTTAAAAATTGTGACATAACTGAACTGAAAAGATCCTCTAAAATATTATTTTTTTCTATTTCCGAACGGCATCACTGGGCGGTAGTGGGTTGTTTGTGTTTGACTTTCAAGCGATTTCTGAACGCTCCTGCACTTCTCACATTATTGAATTATTTTACACGAAAACTCTGCTTTTCATTCTTTAAAAATACAACGGTGACAACTTCGTTGTGTCCTCGGTGAGCTGCTGCTACAACCATTGTCGAGATTAACATTCGGAATCGGGTGACCGGCCTTGGAATCTGACCAAGGGTCGCCAATCAAAGCTTCGGGCATCTTTCGGTAATCGTCTTTCAAAGACCTTATCTGATTGGCGCCACCTGTCGCTTTGGCCCGTGGTCCATTACAGGCGTCAGCATAATCTTTGCTTGCGTCAACCTTTCAGGAATGATGTTCTTGGCTCAGACCTCAATCTTCTAACTCCCACGAAAATATTTACTTCTGCAATGCTTCTGGAGTTTGTGGCGATGATGTTCAACCAGTAAAAACCCCGTCTGTGTTTACCGCAGGTATCTAGACTCCACGCACCATTTACTCGTGCACAAGATATTTGGGTCTTCCGCTATGTTCTCTAAAAGATAGGGGTGTCTCAAAGTTCTTTTGTTCAATGTGGTTTGGGGCCGTCGTGATTTTGCTTAGAACTCTATGCCACCTAGGAGTCGGGAAATGGAATAGATTTCAAAAGCCTTGGATTGGAGGGATTTCGTTTGAATTGGAGTTTCTCTAGAGCTTTCTAAAAGTATGGGATGATGAGATACCTGTAACTTGTTCTGCTGATTCCACTTGTCTTAGGGACTGAAAGGCGAAGCTCGGTTCATAGTACGGTACAACACAATACAGTTTGTCGTGTTGTATAAACAAAACGTAGATGAGTAAGGTCGGTGAGGGTATGAACCGAGCTGCGCCATACAGGACAAAATGTAAAGGACAGGGTACACACAGAACCTGTACAACTCAGTGTATAGAAGGAACTTGGGCTTAACGTGTCAGATCCATCGCCGTTTCGATGTTTCTTTTCTTTCTTTTTTTTATTCAACAGGAATACTGATTTGGTGTACGTTACATTGAGGAAGTTGTGAAGCTGTCCTCAGGAAACCTCAAATGCATCCCCAAAGGAATGCGTGAGTTTTTATGCGTGAATTCTATTTTAAGATTTGGAAATATATTTCACGTATTATGTGCCACCCCTAATAACCATAATTTCTTGTGCACCAAGACAAAAGACGTTCAGCAGTGGTTAATGTCAGAGTCCATAAGCGTAACGCAGGAAGGGGTTCTCTGCAGCAGGAAGGACGGAGAGCATTTATTGTACCGTGCACAAAAAGGATGCTGGTAGTGTTTGTTTTTCATCTATAATTTGGGGAATTTTCTTTTAAAAAAGTGGTTAAAATATTGACTCGTGCTCTTTACTTTTTGTAATGAGTTAAATATCCTAATGATATTTTTATAGCTTTTTTTTTCAAGTTATCTTGGGTGTGTGTTTGTAAGTAAAGGAACTATTTGATCAGTGTAACACATCGAAACCTCAATGGAACTTAGTCGTGACGGTCGTGACTCACATTGATACAGGTTGGTTTTTTATGAGTCAACGTTGTGAGTCCACAGGCTGATATTCGTTATTTACCTTTAGTATAAAGATGCGACATAGGATGTTCATAGCTTATATTGAAGCAGCTTACGTAAAACACGTGAGTTGCTGAACAACTTCACGTTCAAAATGATTAGGTAACGTTTTGAGAGGTAGTTTAAGTAACCTGAGTTATTTCTTGGTGGAGTAAAATTAATGCAAAAAAGAGAAAAAGGAATGATTGAAAGTGGTACCTAATAAATACTCAGAAACGTTAAGAAGAACTACGGTAACTATTCCAGTAGGTAGTGAGATTGCTAGTGTTGGTAGTGTAATTGGGTTGGACTTCAAGATGTGATAACTATAAAACCCCTAGTTCTTGATTCCAAATGCATCTTCTGAATCCACAGATATCAGAAAATGAAACATATGGTTTTACAGTCCTAGACTGACTTAGATGTTGTAGCGTGACGGCATATCTCTTTTGAACCGATGGTATTAAGAGTAATGGCATTGTGGCGTGCAACGGAAAGGGGTTCCTGGGTTAATAAGTTACGTCCGAAAGCGCTTTTCCTTCTTAATAATGACACCCTAATTATGACCGTGCTTTTGAGTCAAATTTCTTACGTTTTTTTTTTGCTGCAGTGTAATTTCTTTCTTGTTGATGAGGTAGGCAGGAATCAGATTTTTTAGAACAATGGATGATTTGAGAAATCAACAATGGAGGTTGAAAATATTTTTAGCTTAGCTGTTTCACCGATTTCCGGATCACCTCAGAACGTACACAATACGTCTCAGACAAGGGAGATCGTACTGAGGAACAAGTATGGTGTATGAACCTGACTGCCTGAAACATATCTCCCAGCTCCACGTCTTTTTCACCCCGAATGAACACAATCAAAGGTTAGAATGAGCAGAGATCCACACTAACAGAAGTGAATTCGTTATGGAGAGAAACAATAGCCAGGGAATGTCGTGCGGAGGATGTGGAAAAGGGAGTAAGAGAGATACGCCGCTCAGCGTGGTGGGAAGAGATGGGTCCAGAAATACAGCTTACAAAACGTAGTCACGTCGCCACACGAAATTTAGTATTATACGATGCATGAAGTGTAGGGCAATTTAAGCCGCATTGTCTTGTTAATACCGGGTCTACACCACAGTTGCCTCCCTGCCGACCCGAAAAAATGTACAGCTGAGATCATACGTCCTGTGACACTCGAATCCACAGTGACTTTTATTTTTTTCAAAATTTGTGTTGGTTTTACTAATGTGAATGACCTTACGTTTGGTCAGTCAATGCAATCGTATTGCAAACATTATTGTTTGGAAGAAAAAGTCTCTAGATTTAGTTGCGACATGACTTTCGGTCTTCACTGTAATTCTTTTACTTTAATTTTAGGTTTTCAGAATCACATTACTGCGTACGAATGCAAGTGTTTTGTAACAGTACCACGCAGTTTGAAGTAGTTCAAGACAGCATCCAACAGGAATCATCCTATCAGCTCTGATGAATAACTCGACCGATCGATCATAACAAGACTTAAAATTTCAAATAGCATGAAAAACGCGGAAAAACTGGAATCGGACCTGTTATGGGTTTGTTGATATCTGTAAGTAAACAGATATTCCAGCTAACTTCTTGTCAGTGATTTTGTACCCTCCAAGGATATTGACAAAGAAAGGTTACAGAAGTATAACTGAGAGGTCTGCTTTGTACAATAGTAACAATGCCTAATAAGTTACATCATTTTAATCCGCTCACAAGAGGAAAATTGCTAGATAGCGAGTTTGAAAGGTGTGATTTGGTTTCGAAACGTATTCGGTAACAAGCTTCGGGCGTGTTTAAAAGTTGAGGAAGTCGTAATCACCTCACCGGCATGTAATTAAGATTCGTGGTAGACCTCCGCGCAAGCTAGACTACAATACGAATTCGTGAAATCTTCCTGCAAGGTTATGCATTGCATAATTTCCGCGATCTGATTTCAGTTAGACAAAGCGCATAGAATTCTTGAGCCAAGACACATCACGATATACAAGCTCCACGTATTACTCTAGGCATGTATCTTCATCGACTTATCATAAGTTGTTATAGCTGGTTGTAAGTTTCCTTTATTATATCGAATATGATGGGATTGAAGGGGTCATACCCGTGTATATACTTTCCATTTTGATTTATAGGCTACTTAGATCAATCTTATATACGGAGTATTTACACCTCATTTCTAGTCGACTGCTTCAAAAAAAAAAGAGGAACATCCCGGAAGTTTAGTTTGCCCAGTCATGTCTATCAATAGCCCCCCCCCCCTCAAAAAGAAAGCAAAGAGTTCATTCCCTGTAATTGCCATTTCGGACTACAATCCGCCATCTACAAATCCGG